>Ga0164242_10000020_pt1 | contig 190651 bp, 151 predicted proteins | sample OricomgcompostMG_FD_108783 | JGI IMG/M metagenome (GOLD analysis project Ga0164242, IMG submission 108783) | Miracle-Growth compost microbial communities from Emeryville, California, USA - Original compost - Miracle growth compost (MG) ...
GCCCGCTACAACCGGGAGACGCTGGAGGTCCACTACAAGGGCAAGTCCATCGCCGAGGTGCTGGACATGCCGATCGAGGAGGCGCTCGGCTTCTTCGAGGCTGTCCCGGCGATCGCCCGGCACCTGCGGACGCTGACCGAGGTCGGCCTCGGCTACGTCCGGCTCGGCCAGCCGGCGACCACGCTCTCCGGCGGCGAGGCGCAGCGCGTCAAGCTCTCCTCCGAGCTGCAGAAGCGCTCCACCGGCCGCACGGTCTACGTCCTCGACGAGCCGACCACCGGCCTGCACTTCGAGGACATCAGCAAGCTGATCAAGGTGCTCAGCGGGCTGGTCGACAAGGGCAACACGGTCATCGTGATCGAGCACAACCTGGACGTGATCAAGACCGCGGACTGGGTGATCGACATGGGTCCCGAGGGCGGCAGCGGCGGCGGCCTGGTGGTCGCCGAGGGCACGCCGGAGCAGATCGCGGCGGTGGGCGAGAGCCACACCGGCAAGTTCCTGCGCGACGTGCTCGGCGACCGCGTGTCCGACGCCCCGGCGGGAGCGCGCCCGCGCGCCCGCCGCAAGAAGGCGTAGCGGCGCGGTCCCCGCGCTCGGGGGCTCCGCCCCCTGTGCCTGCGGCTTGGCGGCCTGCGGCTTGGCGGCCTGCGGCTTGGCGGCCTGGCGGCCTGCGGCCTGCGCGTCGGCACCGCGGGGCGTTGAGGCTCAGGGGAGGGGGCTGGGCCAGTAGGGGCCGGGGCCCTTGATGGTGCGCAGCACGGGCGCGGTGACCGAGCGCCGGATGCCGGGCACGGCGGAGACGTCGCCGGTCAGGTAGCGGTAGAACTCGCCGGCGCTGCCGCAGCTGACGCAGGCGTAGAGGTTCATCGAGCCGGTCGTCGCCGCGGCGTAACTCACCTGCGGGTGCTCGGCCAGGGCTGCGCCGGCCCCGGCCAGCCGGCTCGGCTCGACGTCCAGCCAGAGGTCCGCCCGCATCCCGGAGTTGACGATCCGCAGGCCCAGTTCGAGGTCGAAGTAGAGCACGCCGGTGCGGCGGAGCTCGGACATCCGGCGGCGCACGGTGGACTGCGACCAGCCGGTGGCCGCCGCCAGGTCCGCGAGCTGGGCCCGGCCGTCCCGGGCCAGCAGCGCGGTGAGCCTGCGCTCGGCGTCGTCCAGCGGCCGTCCGAGCTCGGAGCCGTCCGGCGCGTCCTCCGGGTACAGCGCCCGGACCTGCGCGGCGGTCAGCGGACCGGTCTTGGAGATCGGGGCCAGCTCCTGGCCGAAGAAGACGTGCAGCACGGCGTGCGCCTGGACGTCGGTGACCCGCGGCGTGCGCGGCAGACGGGCGAGCAGCAGATGATCGGCCGCGTCGTCGTCGCTCCGCACCAGGCAGCTGATCTCGGTCCCGCCCGAGGTGAGGTTGACCCAGGTGGTGTCCTCGCGCCGGGCCAGCGACTGGCTGATCGACCCGGCGGCATCCGGCGTGCAGTGCACCCGCACGAACCATTCGGAGCCGCCGCTGCGCAGCGGGTCCGTCAGACCGAGGACGCGGAGCACCCCGCCGGTCCGCAGCCGGGCGTAGCGCCGGGCGACGGTCTGGTCGGAGACCCCGAGGACATCGGCGATCCGCCGGAAGGGGGCCCGCCCGTCGATCTGCAGGGCCTGCGCCAGCTGCTGGTCCGGGACGTCGAGCGGTATCGGCGGCCTGTCGGATTCCACCGTGTCAGCTTAGATCCTGTCGGTTATCGCCGGGAAGTCGGCTCCAGCTGGGGAATGCGAGCCCGGCCGCCCAGGATGAGCACCGTGCCGGTACATCCGTGCCGGGCCGTGAACGCCCTGGAGTGCTCTGATGCGCAAGTGGTGGCCCCTGGTGGCGATATGCCTGGGCTCCTTCATGCTCCTGCTCGACGTGACGATCGTGAACGTCGCCCTGCCGAAGATGGCGAGCGACCTGCATGCCTCCTTCTCCTCGCTGCAGTGGGTGGTGGACGCCTACTCGCTGGCACTCGCCGCGGTGCTGCTGGTGCTCGGCTCGCTGGCCGACCTCTACGGACATCGCCGGCTCTACCTCATCGGCCTGACCGTCTTCGCCCTCGCCTCGCTGAGCTGCGCGCTGGCGCCGAACCCGGCGACGCTGGTCACCGCCCGGGCGGTGCAGGGCCTCGGCGGCGCGGCGATGTTCGCGACCTCGGCCGCGCTGCTCGGCAAGACCTACCACGGGCGCGACCGGGGGACCGCCTTCGGTTTCTGGGGCGCGGTCAACGGCGCGGGCGCCGCCGCCGGGCCGGTGCTGGGCGGGCTGCTGACGCAGGGCCTGGGCTGGCCGGCAATCTTCCTGGTGAACGTGCCGATCGCGGCCGTGACCGTGGTCCTCACGCTCCGCGTGGTCCGCAAGGACCAGTCGCACCAGTCGCACCGGCCGCATCCGGCCGCGGCCCCCGCCGGAGCCCCCGCTGCGGTTGCCGGAGTCCCCGCCGCAGCGCTGCAGGCGGTTCGCCGCGGGCCCGGGATCGGCGCGGTCGACCTGCCCGGCGCGCTGGCCTTCACCGTCTGCGCCGGCTTCCTCACCTTCGGCCTGATCCGCGGCGGCGAGTCCGGCTGGACCACGGGCCCGACCCTGGCCGGCTTCGTGGTCGCGGTGGTCGCGCTGGCGGTCTTCGTCGGGCTGGAGCGCCGCAGCGCGCGGCCGATGCTCGACCTGGCGCTGCTGCGCACTCCCTCCTTCGCCGGGCTGATGCTCGGCGCTGTGCTGATCCAGGGCGCCGCGTTCGGCAGCCTGGTGCTGGTCTCGATCTGGCTGCAGTCGGTGCTCGGCCTCTCGCCGATCCCCGGCGGTCTCGCGCTCACACCGCTGGCCGTGCTCTCCTTCGCGACCTCGGCCGTGGCCGGGCGCTTCCTGCAGCGGATCCCGGCGCGGTTCCCGATCGGAATCGGCGCGCTGCTGGTGGCCCTGGGCACCTTCCTGCTCTCGCGGTCGGTCGGCACCGGCTCGCACCAGTCCGCCCTGTACGCGGGACTGATGGTGATCGGGGTCGGGATCGGCTTCGCGACGCCGGTGCTGATGTCCGCCGCGATGGGCAGCGTGCCGCCGCAGCGGATGGGCATGGCCGGCGGCGCGGTGAACACCGCCCGCCAGCTCGGGCTCACGCTCGGCATCGCGGTCTTCGCGGCGGTGTTCGCCGGCCGGGCGCAGACCGTCCTCGCCGGCGCGGGCTTCGTGCCCGACCCGCAGCGGGCCGCCTCGGCGCTCGGTAGCGGCCAGGCCGCCCGGCTGGTGGCGGCGGCTCCGGCCGCGCGGCGGTCCGCCGCCGAGACGGTGGCGCACCACGCCTTCGCCTCCGGCTTGGACACCGTCTTCCTGGTCTCCGCCTGCGCGGCGGCGGTGGCCGGCCTCCTGGTGCTCGTGCTGGTGCGGCCCCGGACGGCGATGCCCGCCGGGGTGCCGGCCGCCCGCGCCGAGGGGAGCGCTCCGGAGCCGTCCGAGGTGCCCGCCGCGGACTCCTCCCCGCCCCTCGTCGCCGCGCCCCTCGCCTCGGCCGCCTCCGGCGCGAGCGCCGGGGATTCGCCCGCATCGGTGAACGGCGGGGAGTCTCAGCGGGACTGAGAGGAAGCGGCCTTACGCTCGGTCCGGCAGGGGCCGTCGCCGCGGCGGCCCGTCGATCCCGGGCGTCGTGACGGTGCGCCCCAGGCGTCCGCCGGGCGCCCGTACGGCGTGCGCCGGGCCCTGGTGTCCGGCGTGTCGGTCCGGCGGGTGCCGGACGCCCGGTGCCGTCCCGTCCGGCACCGATCCCTCCGCCGAGGTTCCCGTGCCCGCTAGCGAACGCTCTGCCGCTGCCCGCCCAGGCCCAGGCCCATGCCCTGATCAAGGCCCAGGTCCTGACCAAGGCTCGGGTCCGGGCCGAGGCCAAGCCCCTGATCAGAGCCGAACCCGCGAAACCCGCGAGCCCCGCCCAGGCCCGGCCGCGGGCGGCCCGGGGCGAGACCGAGGGGCCGTGCCCCTCGGTCCCCGCCCCTTCGCCGCCCGACGGCAGAGGATCGACCGCTGCCGGCGGGCGGTGCTCCGGGGCCGGGACGGGCTCGACCGCCGCTGGTGGGCGGTGGCGCTGCTGGCGGCCGGCGTCTTCGCGCTGCTCCAACTGCTCGCCGGGCCGCAGGTGGTGATGAACGGCGACTCCCAGGAGTACGGCCGCCTGGCGCTGCAGATCACCGGCATGCCGCGGACCGCCGCCGCGGAGGCCGCCGCCGACGCCGCCTGCTGGTCCCGCGAGTACGCCGCCGAGCGGGTGACCGCTGTCGACCCGGTGCGCTTCCAGCACCCGGGCCGCGGCGGCGACGCGCGGGTGCGGGCCTGCGAACGCGCCGCGCGGGCGGCCACCGGCTCCTTCGTGCACCCCGGGCCGGCCTTCGCCCGCTACGAGACCATCTTCGACGGCCGGATCGGCTACCCGCTGCTGGCAGTGCCCGCGGTGTGGTCCTTCGGCGTGCTGCGCGGGCTGTGGATCACCTCGGTGCTGTGCACGGCCGCGGCGGGCTTCCTGGTCGCCGCGCTGCTCGCCGCCTCCGGGCTCGGGGCGTGGGCGGCGCTGGCCGGCGAACTCCTGTACCTGTGCGGGCCGCCCGGGCGGTGGGGGGTGCACCCGCTGGCGGAGGGCGCGCTCAACGCGGCGGCCCTGCTCACGCTGCTCGGCGCGGGGTGGCTGCTGCAGCGGCGGCTCGGTGCGGGCCTGCTGACCTGGGCCGCCGGGCTGGTTCTGGTCGCGCTGGTGAAGTACTCCAGCGGGCTGCTGCTGGCGCTGGCCCTGCTGGTCGCCGCCGGGGGGTGCGCCCTCACCGTGCGCGGCACCCGGCACCTGGGGACGGCGCTGCTCGCCGCCGGCAGCGCGGTGGCGATGCCCGCGACCATGCTGATCACCTCCGCGCTGGGCCTGCCCGGCCTGCTCGTCACCGTCCAGGACACCTTCACCCGGCACTTCCACCGGCCGGACGTCGCGCACCCGCTGAGCATGCTGCTCACGCTCAACCTCCGCTTCTGGGGCGCGTTCCTGGGCTGGCAGGCGGCCGCTCCGGCGCTGTTGGCCGGGCTGGCGGCCGGGCTGTTCCTGCTGTTCCGGCGCAGGCCGCAGCTCGGCTGGCTGGCGGTGGCCGGGACACTGCTGGGAGTGCTGACCGTGGTGGCGCACCCGGTGGTCTACGAGTACCAGCGGCTGGGCGTGCTGTGGTGGCTGCCGGCCGTGCTCGGTCTGCCGCTGCTGGTCGAGGGCTACCTCGCGCTCCGGCGGCGCGCGCGATCGGAACGGGGGCGCGGGCCGTCTCCCGCGCGCCCCGCGGCATCCGCCCAGCCCACGCGGTACGCGCGCAACTCCTCGGCCTAGGGTGGCGAGCCGGGCGGAGGTCGCGCTGAACTCTCGTGCATGCTTCGGGCGTAGAACGGGTGCGACCGCGCCGGGGCGCCCCGGCGCCGGGCCGCCCGATCTGTCCATCGACCCCGGAGGACCATCCATGACGACGACCACCCCCACCCCCGCGACCCCCTCGACGGACCCGGCCGCGCCGGAGGCCTGCTGCGGCGGCTGCCGGCCGGAGGGCCGCGGGCCCAGCCGGCGGACCCTGCTGCGCGGCGCCGCCGTGGCCGGCGTGGCCGGGGCCGCGGGCCTCGGCCTGGCCGCCTGCTCCTCGGACAACTCCGGCTCCGGCTCCGGCGGTTCGCAGGCCACCAGCGCGGATCTGGGCGCCGCGAGCGCGATCCCGGTCGGCGGCGGCAAGATCTTCGCCGACCAGAAGGTGGTCGTCACCCAGCCCGAGGCCGGTACCTACAAGGCCTTCTCCGCGGTCTGCACCCACCAGGGCTGCACGGTCGGCACGGTGGCCGACGGCCTGATCACCTGCCCCTGCCACGGCAGCCAGTTCAAGATCGCGGACGGTTCGGTGGCCAACGGCCCGGCCACCGACCCGCTCCCCGCCGAGAAGCTGGCCGTGCAGGGCGGAAAGCTGATCGTGGGCGGCTGATCCCCGAGCCGAGCCGCTGCCGTGAGCGGCGGCCCTCGGCGCGGAGCGGACGGAGCCGGCCGACCGCCGAGGGTCCTGGCCGGGGCCGGGGCCGGGGCCGGGGCCGGTATGCCGACGCCGTCCGCTGCCGCGATCCGCGAGCTGCCGCAAGCCGCAAGCCGCCGCGAGCAGCGCGCGGCGGGCGCGGGCGCGGAGCGGGGTAAGGCCCGGGCAGGGAGCGGGTAAGTCCCAGGCGGTACACGGGCCGGCCGACGCGGGGATGGTCACGTGAGCGGAACCGGCGTGTCGGGCCGACTCGGTACGGTTAGGGCATGGCCGACCCATCGACGTACCGCCCCGCGCCCGGGCAGATCCCGGACTCGCCCGGGGTCTACCGGTTCCGTGACGCCCACGGGCGGGTGATCTACGTCGGCAAGGCCAAGAGCCTGCGCCAGCGCCTGGCCAACTACTTCCAGGACGTGGCGAACCTCCACCCGCGCACCGCCACCATGGTCACCACGGCCGCCTCCGTCGAGTGGACCGTGGTCGGCACCGAGGTCGAGGCGCTCCAGCTGGAGTACACCTGGATCAAGGAGTTCGACCCGCGCTTCAACGTCAAGTACCGCGACGACAAGAGCTATCCCTCGCTCGCCGTGACGCTGAACGAGGAGTTCCCGCGGGTACAGGTGATGCGCGGCCCGAAGAAGAAGGGCGTTCGCTACTTCGGCCCCTACGGCCACGCCTGGGCGATCCGCGAGACGGTCGACCTGCTGCTCCGCGTCTTCCCCGTGCGCACCTGCTCCAACGGGGTGTTCAAGCGCGCCGCGCAGGTCGGCCGGCCCTGTCTGCTCGGCTACATCGGCAAGTGCTCCGCGCCCTGCGTGGGCCGGATCAGCGCCGAGGACCACCGCGCGCTGGCCGAGGACTTCTGCGACTTCATGGCCGGCCGCACCGGCGCCTACCTCCGCCGCCTGGAGCAGGAGATGAAGGACGCGGCGGCGGAGATGGAGTACGAGCGCGCCGCCCGGCTGCGCGACGACCTCGACGCGCTGCGCCGCGCGATGGAGAAGAACGCGGTGGTGCTCGCCGACGGCACCGACGCCGACCTGCTCGCCGTCGCCGAGGACGAGTTGGAGGCCGCGGTGCAGATCTTCCACGTCCGCGGCGGCCGGGTGCGCGGCCAGCGCGGCTGGGTCACGGACAAGGTCGAGGCGGTCTCCACCGGCGACCTCGTCGAGCACGCCCTGCAGCAGCTCTACGGCGAGGAACGCGGCGAGGGCGTCCCGCGCGAGGTGCTGGTCCCCGCGCTGCCCGACCCGGTCGAGCCGGTGGCCGAGTGGCTCGGCGGACTGCGCGGCGCCCGGGTCGACCTGCGCGTCCCGCAGCGCGGCGACAAGAAGGATCTGATGACGACGGTCGCGCGGAACGCCGCGCAGGCCCTCGCGCTGCACAAGACCAAGCGGGCCTCGGACTTGACGACCCGTTCGGTCGCCCTCCAGGAGATCGCCGACGCGCTCGGCCTGGACTCCGCCCCCCTGCGGATCGAGTGCTACGACATCTCGCACCTGCAGGGCGAGGACGTGGTGGCCTCCATGGTGGTCTTCGAGGACGGTCTCGCCCGCAAGAGCGAGTACCGGCGCTTCGCGATCAAGGGTTTCGAGGGCCAGGACGACGTCCGGTCCATGCACGAGGTCATCACCCGCCGCTTCCGCCGCTACCTCGTGGAGAAGCAGCGGGAGGGGGAGTGGGAGACCCCCGAGGGCGACGCCGCCGCGCAGGCCGCGCAGGCCTCAGAGGACGCCGCCCGCGCCGGCGACCCGGCGGCCCACGTCGTCGACCCGGCCGAGGACGACGCTCCGCGCGGCCCGATCGACCCCGCCACCGGGCGCCCCCGCCGCTTCTCCTATCCGCCGCAGCTGGTCGTCGTCGACGGCGGCCCGCCGCAGGTCGCCGCCGCCCAGCGGGCGCTGGACGAGCTGGGGATCGACGACGTGGCGCTGTGCGGGCTCGCCAAGCGGCTGGAGGAGGTGTGGCTGCCGGGGGAGAGCGACCCGGTGGTCCTCCCGCGCAGCAGCGAGGGCCTCTACCTGCTCCAGCGCGTCCGCGATGAGGCGCACCGCTTCGCGATCACCTACCAGCGCGGCAAGCGCGCCAAGCGGGCCGTCGCGAGCGGCCTGGACACCGTGCCGGGCCTGGGCGACACCCGCCGCAAGGCGCTGCTCAAGCACTTCGGCTCGGTGAAGCGGCTGCGGGACGCCAGCATCGAGGAGATCACCGAGGTGCCCGGGATCGGCCGGCGGACGGCGGAGGCTGTTGCCGCCGCGTTGGCCTCCCGTCCACGGCCCGCTCCCGCGGTGAACACCTCGACCGGGGAGATCATCGACGAGGGGACCGGCGGATGACCTTCGGCCCGGCGCTCAGGCCGCCCGGCCGCGCCCCCTGTCCCACGCGGGAGTGAATCCGGGAAGCCTCCGTCCCATACGGGCGTTGTTGGTACAGACCGACCGAAAGCGGGGAGACGCAGTGACCGTCGCCAGCACCAGTACCGGAGAGACCGGCGCGACCGTGCCGGAACTCGTCATCATCTCCGGCATGTCCGGCGCGGGCCGGAGCACCGCGGCCAAGTGCCTGGAGGATCTCGGCTGGTTCGTCGTCGACAACCTGCCGCCGTCGCTGATACCGACCATGGTCGACCTGGGCGCCCGCTCGCAGGGCTCGGTGGCGAAGATAGGGGCGGTGGTCGACGTCCGCGGCCGCAGCTTCTTCGACGACCTGTTGGCCTCCCTGGAGGAGCTGGAGCGCCGCGGCGTGCGGCTGCGCGTGGTCTTCCTGGAGGCCTCGGACGGGGCGCTGGTGCGCCGGTTCGAGTCCGTGCGCCGGCCGCACCCGCTGCAGGGCGACGGCCGGATCGTGGACGGCATCGCCCGCGAGCGCGACCTGCTGCGCGACCTGCGCGGCGACGCCGACCTGGTGATCGACACCTCCAGCCTGAACGTGCACGAACTGCGGGCCAAGCTCGACGCCCAGTTCTCCGACGAGGAGGAGCCCGAACTCCGCGCCACGGTCATGTCCTTCGGCTTCAAGTACGGCCTGCCGGTGGACGCCGACCTGGTGGTGGACTGCCGCTTCCTGCCGAACCCGCACTGGGTGCCCGAGCTGCGCGCCAAGACCGGGACGGACGACGAGGTCGCGCGGTACGTATTCGACCAGCCCGGCGCCAAGGAGTTCCTCGACCGCTACGCGGAGCTGATGCGCATCGTCACCGAGGGCTACCGCCGGGAGGGGAAGCGCTACATGACGCTTGCCGTAGGCTGCACCGGGGGCAAGCACCGCAGCGTCGCGATGTCCGAACGGCTCGCCAAGCGCCTGACCTCGGACGGGGTCGAGACGGTGCTCGTCCACCGCGACATGGGGCGGGAGTGATCCGCGCCCCGAGGGGCAGTGCGACTTCGGTGGGGCGTGGGTGAGGGCGATCTTCAACGGTGGCCGTGCGCGCGGCGGCGCTTCGGGTACGACGGCTGTGCCCGCGGGCCGGAACGCCCGGCCCGAGCGGCCCGCGAGCCCGGTGGGTCCGGGGGACTCCGCGGGGCCGGAGCCGGAGCCGGCGGACGGCCCGGGCCGGGCCGCCCCGGGGGCGGAGCAGGTGCCCGCGCCCGCCACCGCGAGCGGCGCCACCGCGTCCGCGCCACAGCTCGACGATGCCACCGCGCCCGTCGCCCCGGCGCCCGCGCCCGCCTCCGCCCCGGCCGGCGTGGGCGCGCCGCCGGCCGGAGCCCCCGCGCCGCCCGAACCCCCCGTGCTCAGCCGCCGCACCCGCCGGACCTCCCCCCGCCGCAGCCCCAACGGCAAGCCGCTGCTGCTCGGCCGCAAGGCCTCGCCCAAGATCGTGGCGCTCGGCGGCGGGCGCGGCCTGTCCGCGTCGCTCTCCGCGCTCCGCCGGCTCACCGGCGACCTCACCGCGGTCGTCACCGTCGCCGACGACGGCGGCTCCAGCGGGCGGCTGCGCCAGGAACTCGGCGTCCTGCCCCCCGGTGACCTGCGCAAAGCGCTGGCCGCGCTGTGCGGGGACGACGACTGGGGGCGCACCTGGTCCGAGGTGATCCAGCACCGCTTCCGCTCCGACGGCGACCTGCACGGCCACGCCGTCGGCAACCTGCTGATCGTCGCGCTGTGGGAGAAGGTCGGCGATCCGGTGCTCGCCCTGGAGTGGGTCGGCCGGCTGCTCGGCGCGCACGGCAGGGTGCTGCCGATGTCCGCCGTGCCGCTCGACATCGAGGCCGCGGTGCGCGGCCACGACCCGGACCGGCCGGGGGAGTTGGGGACCGTCCGGGGCCAGGCGGAGGTCGCCGCCACGCCCGGGACGGTGGAGTCGATCCACCTGCTTCCGGCCGACCCGCCGGCCGTGCCCGAGGCCGTGGAGGCCGTGCGGGACGCGGACTGGGTGATCCTCGGCCCCGGCTCGTGGTTCACCAGCGTGCTCCCCCATCTGATGGTTCCTGAGCTGGCTGAGGCACTTGTCGGGACAAAGGCACGTAAGGTGGTCGCGCTCAACCTCGCACCCCAGCCGGGCGAGACCGAGGGCTTCTCCCCGGAGCGCCATCTCGAGGTACTCGCCGAGCACGCGCCGGAGTTGACCGTGGATGCGGTCCTCGCCGACGCCGAGGCGGTGCGGGGCGGGCGCTACACCGGTTTCGGCGTACCCGCGGACCTCGGCAAGCTGCGCAAGGCGGCCGAGGCGATGGGCGGCGAGCTGGTGCTCGACAAGGTCGCCGCGGGCGACCGGGTCCCGCAACACGACCCGGAGCTCCTGGCGGCCGCGTACGACCGGATCTTCAGAACGCATGGAAGGATCGGCCCATGGCGATGACGGCCGCGGTGAAGGACGAGATCAGCCGGCTTCCCGTCACCCGCGCCTGCTGCCGCAAGGCTGAGGTGTCGGCCGTCCTCAGGTTCGCGGGCGGGCTCCACATCGTGAGCGGGCGCATCGTGATCGAGGCGGAGCTGGACGCCGGCGCGGCCGCGCGCCGCCTGCGCAAGGACCTGCTGGAGATCTTCGGCCACAGCTCCGACCTGGTGGTGATGGCCCCCGGCGGGCTGCGCCGCGGCTCGCGGTACGTGGTCCGGGTGGTCAAGGACGGCGACCTGCTCGCCCGGCAGACCGGCCTGGTGGACGGCCGCGGGCGGCCGATCCGCGGGCTGCCGCCGGCGGTGGTCTCCGGGGCGACCTGCGACGCCGAGGCCGCCTGGCGCGGGGCGTTCCTCGCGCACGGCTCGCTCACCGAGCCGGGGCGCTCCTCCTCGCTGGAGATCACCTGCCCCGGCTCGGAGGCCGCGCTCGCCCTGGTCGGCGCCGCACGCCGGCTCGGCATCCCGGCCAAGGCCCGCGAGGTGCGCGGGGTGGACCGGGTGGTGATCCGCGACGGCGACGCGATCGGCGCGCTGCTGACCCGGCTCGGCGCGCACGAGTCCGTGCTGGCCTGGGAGGAGCGGCGGATGCGCCGCGAGGTCCGCGCCACCGCGAACCGGCTGGCCAACTTCGACGACGCCAACCTGCGGCGTTCGGCGCGGGCGGCGGTGGCGGCGGGCGCCCGGGTGGCGCGGGCGCTGGAGATCCTCGGCGACCAGGTCCCCGAGCACCTCGCCGCGGCTGGCCGGCTCCGCATGGAGCACAAGCAAGCGTCCCTGGAGGAGCTGGGCTCCCTCGCCGACCCGCCGCTGACCAAGGACGCCGTGGCGGGCCGCATCCGCCGCCTCCTCGCGATGGCCGACAAGCGCGCCCAGGAGCTGGGCCTCCCCTCCACGGAGGCCAACCTCACCGAGGAAATGATCTCCGGCTGACCCCCGCGCGCGGCCTGCGGCTTGGCGGCCTGCGGCTTGGCGGCCTGCGGCCCGATGGCCTGCAGCCTGGTGGCCTGCGGCCCGATGGCCTGCGGCTTGGCGGCCTGCAGCCTGTGCGGCGTGCGGCTCGGTGGCCTGCAGCCTGGTGGCCTGCAGCCTGGCGGCCTGCAGCCCGGTGGCCTGCAGCCCGGTGGCCTGCAGCCTGGTGGCCTTCGGCCTGCGGCCTGGTGGCCTGGGGCCTGGTGGCCTGCGGCCCGATGGCCTCGGCCCCGTGGCCTGCGGCCCCGTGGCCTGCGGCCCGATGGCCTGCGGCCCGATGGCCTGCGGCCCCGTGGCCTGCGGCCTGGCGGCCTGCAGCCTGTGCGGCCTGCGGTTTGCGGGCGTGCGGCCCCCGGTGGCCTGCAGCCTGCGGGCGTGCGGCCCCTGGCCCTCGGCGGCCCCCTGCGGCCTGCGGCTCGGTGGCCTGCGGCTCGGTGGATTCGCATGGCGGGGGCTGTTGGTTGGGCGTCGGGCCGCCGGTTCGCGGTCCGGGGAGGTGTCGGCTGGCCCGTTGGTGCGCTGCTGCCGGCGGCGTGGGTCCGGGGCTGCGGCCTGGGTTCGCCGGCGCGGAGGGCAGCCGGCTTCCGCGGCGTGGGCTGCCCTCGAACAGGGTCGGCGTTACGGCCGTCCGCGGGCCGGGGCCGAGCACTCGGGCAGGTCGGGGCGGCGGGCGGGCGCCGGGGCTCGCGCGGGCCGGCGGGCAGGAAGCGCACGCGCCGGCCGACGCGCGGGGTTCGGGCCCGCAGGGCCCGGGCGCCGAGGACCGCCCCCCGCGCAGGGGCGAGTGGACGCGCCCGTGGGGGCGCAATGTGCTCAAGGCCACGCCCGAGAGGTAGGGTTTCCAGCGGTCGGGGACTTCCCATTCCAGCTCGTCGGCCACTACCGCCGACGTATCAGCGAGGAGATCGGTTCGTGACGATCCGGGTAGGAATCAACGGATTCGGCCGCATCGGCCGCAACTACTTCCGGGCGGCTCTGGCCCAGGGCGCGGACATCGAGATCGTGGGTGTCAACGACCTGACCGACACCAAGACCCTGGCTCACCTGCTCAAGTACGACTCCACCCTCGGCACGCTGCACGCCGAGGTCAGCCACACCGACGACACGATCACCGTCGACGGCAAGTCCTTCAAGGTGACGGCCGAGCGCGAGCCCGGCAACCTGCCGTGGAAGGAGCTGGGCGCCGACATCGTCATCGAGTCGACCGGCCACTTCACCGACGCGGAGAAGGCCAAGGCGCACATCGCCGCCGGCGCGAAGAAGGTCCTCATCTCGGCCCCGGCCAAGAACGAGGACGGCACCTTCGTGATGGGTGTCAACGACGGCACCTACGACCCCGAGAAGCACACCGTCATCTCCAACGCCTCCTGCACGACCAACTGCGTCGCGCCGCTGGCGAAGGTGCTGCACGAGGCCTTCGGCATCGTCCGCGGCATGATGACCACGGTCCACGCGTACACCAACGACCAGGTGACCCTGGACTTCCCGCACAAGGACCTGCGCCGCGCCCGCGCCGCCGCCCTGAGCATCATCCCGACCAGCACCGGCGCCGCCAAGGCCACCGCCCTGGTCCTGCCCGAGCTCAAGGGCAAGCTCGACGGCACCTCCCTGCGGGTGCCCGTGCCCACCGGCTCGATCACCGACCTGGTCGTCGACCTGGAGCGCGAGGTCACCCTGGAGGAGGTCAACGCGGCCTACCGCAAGGCCTCGGAGACCAACCTCAAGGGCATCCTGAGCTACAACGAGGACCCGATCGTCTCCCGCGACATCGTCAACTCCCCGTTCTCCTGCATCTTCGACGCCCCGCTGACCATGGTCCAGGGCAGCCAGGTGAAGGTGTTCGGCTGGTACGACAACGAGTGGGGCTACTCCAACCGCCTGGTCGACCTGACCGCGCTGGTGGGCAGCCGGCTCTGAGTCGCGGTCGGCCGACCGTGAGCCGTTGAGACGAGGGACAGGACCCGGCGGGTCCTGTCCCTCTCCGACGTGGCTACCGTTCGCAGCACCGGGCGCGCCCGGTGCGCCGCCCCCGCGACCCGCCAACCAGATTCCGGGAGAAGAAACCGAACCCATGAAGACGATCGAAGAACTCCTCTCCGAGCCGGGGGTGTCCGGCAAGCGGGTGTTCGTCCGCGCGGACCTCAACGTGCCGATGTCCAAGGGGGCCATCACCGACGACGGCCGGATCCGCGCCGTCGCCCCGACCATCGCCAAGCTCGCCGAGGCGGGCGCGCGCGTCGTCGTCGCCTCGCACCTGGGCCGCCCCAAGGGCGCGCCGGACCCGGCGTACTCGCTGGCCCCGGTCGCCGCCCGGCTGGGCGAGATCCTCGGCCGCGACGTGGCCTTCGCCTCCGACACGGTCGGCGAGGCGGCCCGCGCCGCGGTGGCCGGCGCCGCCGACGGCCAGGTCGTGCTGCTGGAGAACCTGCGCTTCAACGCCGGCGAGACCAGCAAGGACGACGCCGAGCGCGGCGCCTTCGCGGACAGCCTGGCCGAGCTGGCCGACCTCTACGTCGGCGACGGCTTCGGCGCGGTGCACCGCAAGCACGCCTCCGTCTACGACCTGCCGGCCCGGCTGCCGCACGCCTCCGGCTACCTCATCGCCACCGAGGTCGACGTCCTGAAGCGGCTCACCGAGCAGGTTGCGCACCCCTACGTGGTGGTGCTCGGCGGCTCCAAGGTCTCCGACAAGCTCGGCGTGATCGACCACCTGCTGGAGAAGGCCGACCGCCTGGTCGTCGGCGGCGGCATGGTCTTCACCTTCCTCGCCGCGCAGGGCCACGAGGTCGGTAAGTCGCTGCTGGAGCGCGACCAGATCCCGACCGTCCAGGAGTACCTGGAGCGGGCGAAGAAGAACGGCGTGGAGTTCGTGCTGCCGGTCGACGTCGCGGTCTCCTCGACCTTCCCGGACGTCGCGGGCGGCACCCCGGTCGACGACTTCCAGGTGGTCGACGCGGACGCCATCCCGGACGGCACCATGGGCCTGGACATCGGCCCGCGCAGCGCCGAGCTGTTCGCCTCCAAGATCGCCGACGCGGCCACCGTCTTCTGGAACGGCCCGATGGGCGTCTTCGAGGCCCCGCAGTTCGCCGAGGGCACCAAGGCCGTCGCGAGCGCGCTGACCAGCTGCCCCGGCTTCACCGTCGTCGGCGGCGGGGACTCCGCCGCGGCCGTCCGCACGCTGGGCTACGACGAGGCGAAGTTCGGCCACATCTCGACCGGCGGCGGGGCGAGCCTCGAATACCTGGAGGGCAAGACCCTCCCCGGCCTGGCCGCACTGGAGGACTGAGCGCCGTCATGAGTGAGACCCACGAGACCGCCGCGGCTACCCGCAAGCCGCTGATGGCGGGCAACTGGAAGATGAACCTCAACCACCTCGAGGCCATCGCGCACGTCCAGAAGCTCGCCTTCGCCCTGCACGACAAGGACTACGACGTCGTCGACGTCGCGGTGCTGCCGCCCTTCGTGGACCTGCGCTCGGTGCAGACCCTGGTGGACGGCGACCGCCTGCGCATCAGCTACGGCGCGCAGGACGTCTCCGCGCACGACTCCGGCGCCTACACCGGCGAGATCTCCGGCCCGATGCTGGCCAAGCTCAAGTGCTCCTGGGCGGTGATCGGCCACTCCGAGCGCCGTCAGTACCACGGCGAGAACGAGGAGATCGTCAACGCCAAGGTGATCGCGGCGCTGCGGCACGGCGTCACGCCGATCCTCTGCGTCGGCGAGGGCCTGGACGTCCGCAAGGCCGGCAACCAGGTCGCCTACACGCTGGCGCAGGTCGACGGCGCGCTGGCGAACGTCCCGGCGGAGCAGGTGGCCTCCCTGGTCATCGCCTACGAGCCGGTGTGGGCGATCGGCACCGGCGAGGTCGCCACCCCGCAGGACGCCCAGGAGGTCTGCGGGGCGATCCGCGGCCGGCTGGCCGAGCTGTACGACGCGGAGACGGCGGCGAAGACCCGGATCCTGTACGGCGGCTCGGTGAAGTCCGGGAACGTCGCCGCGATCATGGCGCAGGCGGACGTCGACGGCGCGCTGGTCGGCGGCGCCTCGCTGGACATCGAGGAGTTCGTCAAGATCGTGCGCTTCCGGGATCAGGCGGTAGGCTGACCGGTCGACGCGAGGAACGGGGACCGGACCGGTGCGGTCCGGTCCCCGAACCGCCTATCGTTGGCACATCCGGTCCGGTTCCCGCCGGTCCGCCCTGTCGATACGTAGAGAGATTGGTCCCGTCGTGGTCCTCGGCTTCTCGATCGCGCTGATCATCCTCAGCGCACTGCTCGCCATGCTCGTCCTGCTGCACAAGGGTAAGGGCGGCGGTCTGTCCGACATGTTCGGCGGCGGCATGGCGTCGTCCATCGGGGGTTCCTCGGTCGCGGAGCGCAACCTCGACCGGATCACCATCGTGCTCGGCATCCTGTGGTTCGCCTGCATCGTGGTGCTGTCGCTGCTGCTGAAGAACTGACCCGCGCTCGCGCGCGCACGCGCCCACGCGCGCCCCTGCCGCCGGCCGTCGCTGGGCCGCCGGCGAGCGCGGGTGGCGCGCCACGGGCCGGACTGGGGCAGACAACTGACGCCGCGTCGGGCGCCGTTTATCATGAGGGGGCGCGATCCCGCCAGGGTTTTCCGGGCGGGGCCGCGGTCGGGCCGGTGCGGACGTCAATCAGGCCAGGGTGCTGGCCAACCCTTATGTCATCCGTACACTGGGACGACTCCGTCACCACCGATGGGAGCGCCGGCACGGCGGGGCGCCCGTGGGGGGCCCGCGTGCGGGAAGGGGGCGACGGGACGCTGGGGGCTGGGCCGAATGCGGTGCGCCTCCCAGGTGGCGATCGCAAAGCACCATCACGCAGGGAGTCAGACCGTGGCAAGTGGCAACGCCATCCGTGGCAGCAGGGTCGGGGCGGGACCGATGGGGGAGGCCGAGCGTGGCGAGGCCGCGCCCCGGCTCCGTATCTCCTTCTGGTGCGCCAACGGGCACGAGACGCGCCCCAGCTTCGCCTCCGACGCGCAGATCCCGGACACCTGGGACTGCCCGCGCTGCGGCTTCCCGGCCGGGCAGGACGAGGACAACCCGCCGGCGCCGCCGCGCACCGAGCCGTACAAGACCCACCTCGCCTACGTCCGTGAGCGCCGCAGCGACGCCGACGGCGAGGCGATCCTCGCCGAGGCCCTCGCGAAGCTCCGCGGCGAGATCTGACGGCCGCGCGTCCGCGACGGCCCTCGCCTCCGAGAGCACCCGCGTCCAGGCGTCACCAGGGCTTCCCCTCACCAAGGCCCCCGGTGACGCCTTTCGCGTACCCGCGCGGCGCGTACCCGCGCGTCCCGTGTGACGCCTGTGAGTGCCCGCCACCCGAGTGACCCCTGCGCACGCCCCGCGCTCGCGCCCCCCGTCGCCGCACTGCCCCTGCATCCGTGCACCGTCCTGTGCCCCACGGTGCTGAGCCCCCGCTTCACCCGCCGGGCATCCTTGCGCGGCGGAACGCGTCGCGCGGCGCGGGCGAGCGCTGGGCGCGGCTGGCGACTACCGGGCAGCAGCGTCGCGCCTGCCTGGCGGCTGCGGGCCGGAGTCGGCCGGTCGCGCCCGCGCGGGCGGAGCCGCATGTGTCACAGCCCCGCGCCCCTGGAGAGTGCGACTCGCGCCGGGCAGTCGGCTGTCCCTCGTGCCGCGCCGATCAGACCGGCGCCGCAGCGCCGTCCGAGGGCGTGAGGCACGCGAATCGGCGGGGCGGGGCTGGAGAACTGCGCGCGGAGCCACCGTGGCGGGGGTGGGTCCGCACGGCGGGAACGCCGCGGCCCCGGCACCCGTGGGGCGGGGGCCGGGGCCGCGGTGGGGGCGCTTCGGGTTACGCCGAGGCGGGCGGGTACAGCTGCGGGGGGATCTTCGCTGCCGCGGCGCGGTCGAGGAGCCAGAGGGTGCGGGCGCGGCCGCGCGCGCCCGAGGCCGGGGCCTGGACCTCGCCCGGGCCGGACAGCGCGAGCGCCACCGCCTCCGCCTTGTCCTCGCCCGCCGCCAGCAGCCACACCTCGCGGGCCGCCCGGATCGCCGGGAGCGTCAGCGAGACCCGCACCGGCGGCGGCTTGGGGGCGCCGCGCACCCCGACCACCGTCCGCTCGGTCTCGCGCACCCCCGGGTGCTCGGGGAACAGCGAGGCGACGTGGGTGTCCGGGCCGACGCCGAGCAGCAGCACGTCGAAGGTCGGCACCCGGCCGTGGTCGTCCGGGCGCGCGGCCTTCGCGAGCTCCTCGGCGTAGCGCTCGGCCGCGGACTCGACGTCCTCCCCGTCCGGCCCGTCCGAGGACGGCATCTCGTGCACCCGGGACGGGTCCACCGGGACCTTCTCCAGCAGCTCCGCCACCGCCTGGGTGGCGTTGCGGTCCGGATGCCCGGCTGGGAGGTAGCGCTCGTCTCCCCACCACAGGTCCAGGCGGGACCAGTCCACCGCGTCCCGCGCGGGGGACCCGGCGATCGCGGACAGCAGCTGGTTGCCGTTCCGGCCGCCGGTGAGCACCACGGACGCGGAGCCCCGGGCGGACTGGGCGTCCACGATCCGGGTGATCAGCCGGGCCGCGGCGGCCTCGGCCATCAGTTCCTTGTCGCGGTGCACCACCAGCTGGGGTACGGCCATCTCCCGCTCCTCACCCGTCTCCGTCATCACTGCTGCTTGGTGCGGCGCGCGTTGGCGGTCTTCTTGGCCGGGATGCGCGGCGAGGGAGACTCGCCCTCGTCCTTCCCGCCCTCGGTACCGCCGCCACCCTCGCCGGAGGCGGAGGCGGAGGCGGAGGCGGAGGCGGAAGCGGAGACCGGAGCCTCCGCGGGCCGCTCGGGCTCCTCCGGCGACGGCGAGACGAGCTCGCTGCTCTCGGAGACCTGGCGCAGCCGGTGCACGCCGTACCGGACCGAGGCGGCGTAGATGTCGTCCGGGTCCAGCCGCCGCAGCTCCTCGGCGATCAGCTCCGCGGTGTCGCGGCGCTTGAGCGCCACCTGCCGGTCAGGCTGGCCGGGCATGGCCAGCTTGGCGAGCAGGCCGTCGCCGCGGTCCAGCGTGATGTCGCCGTCCGGCGTCCGCAGGCGGACCCCGGTGAGGCCGGGGCCCTCCGACACGGTCCGCTCGACCGGGACGTCGAGCCGGCTGGACAGCCACAGGGCCAGCAGCTCGGCCGAGGGGTTGTAGGACTCGCCCTCCACGACGGCCGAGGTGACCTTCGCCGGGCGCTGGTCGAGCGCCGCGGCCAGCATCGAGCGCCAGGGCGTGATCCGGGTCCAGGCCAGGTCGGTGTCGCCGGGGGAGTAGTTCGCCGCCCGGCTCGAGAGCTTGCCCACCGGGTCCTCGGCACTGGCGGCGTCGGTGATCCGGCGCTGGGCGAGCGCGCCCAGCTTGTCCTCGGCCGGGTGCTCCGGCGCGTCGAACGGCCACCAGACGACCACCGGGGCGTCCGGCAGCAGCAGCGGCAGTACCACCGACTGGGCGTGGTCCGCGAGTTCGCCGTGCAGGCGCAGCACGACGGTCTCGCCGGTGCCCGAGTCGGAGCCGAGGCGGACCTCGGCGTCCAGCCGGGCCTCGGCGCGCGCCCGCGGCGAGCGGCCGGGCCGCTTGATGACGGCGAGGATGCGCGAGGGGTGCTCGCGCGAGGCGTCGCCCGCGGCCTTGAGCGCGTCGTAGGCGCCGCCCTCGTCGGTGACGATGACGAGGGTGAGCACCATGCCGACGGTCGGCATGCCGCTCGCCCGCCGGCCCTCGATCAGCGCCGCGTTGATCTTGCTGGAGTTGGTGTCCGTGAGGTCGATCTTCATGGCCGGCGCCAGCTCCGTCCGTCTCGTGCGAGCATCTCGTCCGCCTCGGCCGGTCCCCAGGTGCCCGACGCGTACTGGGCGGGCTTGCCGTGCTGGGCCCAGTACCGCTCGATCGGGTCCAGGATCTTCCAGGACTCCTCCACCTCCTGGTGGCGGGGGAAGAGGTTGGCGTCGCCGAGCAGCACGTCGAGGATCAGCCGCTCGTACGCCTCCGGGCTGGACTCGGTGAAGGACTCGCCGTAGGCGAAGTCCATCGTCACGTCCCGCACCTCCATGGAGGTGCCCGGAACCTTGGAGCCGAACCGCACCGTGACGCCCTCGTCCGGCTGGACCCGGATGACCAGGGCGTTCTGCCCCAGCTCCTCGGTCGCCGCGGAGTCGAACGGCAGGTACGGGGCGCGGGCGAAGACCACCGCGATCTCGGTCACCCGGCGGCCCAGCCGCTTGCCGGTGCGCAGGTAGAACGGCACCCCGGCCCAGCGGCGGTTGTTGATCTGCAGCTTGATGGCCGCGAAGGTGTCGGTGGTGGACTCGGGGTCGATCCCCTCCTCCTCCAGGTAGCCGGGCACCTCCTCGCCGCCCTGCCAGCCGCGCGCGTACTGGCCGCGGACGGTGTGGGCGCCGAGGTCCTTCGGCAGCTCGACCGAGGTGAGCACCTTCAGCTTCTCGGCCACCAGCGCCTTCGGGTGGAAGGAGGCGGGCTCCTCCATCGCGGTCAGCGCCAGCAGCTGCAGCAGGTGGTTCTGGATGACGTCGCGGGCGGCGCCGATGCCGTCGTAGTAGCCCGCGCGGCCGCCGATGCCGATGTCCTCGGCCATGGTGATCTGCACGTGGTCCACGAACGAGCGGTTCCAGATCGGCTCGAACATCTGGTTGGCGAAGCGCAGCGCCAGGATGTTCTGGACCGTCTCCTTGCCGAGGTAGTGGTCGATCCGGAAGACCTCGTCCCTCGGGAAGACCGAGTGGACGACCTCGTTGAGCTCCTGCGCCGACTTGAGGTCGTGGCCGAACGGCTTCTCGATCACCGCGCGGCGCCAGGAGCCCTTCGGCGGGTCGGCCAGCCCGTGGTCCTTGAGCTGCTGCACCACCTTGGGGAAGAACTTCGGCGGCACGGAGAGGTAGAAGGCGAAGTTGCCGCCCGTCCCCTGCTCCTTGTCGAGCTCCTCGATGGTGGTGCGGAGGCTGTCGAAGGCCTGGTCGTCGTCGAACTCGCCCTGGATGAAGCGCATGCCCTTGGCGAGCTGCTGCCAGACCTCCTCGCGGAAGGGGGTCCGCGAGTGCTCCTTGACGGCGTCGTGCACGACCTGGGCGAAGTCCTCGTCCGCCCAGTCGCGGCGGGCGAAGCCCACCAGCGAGAAGCCCGGCGGCAGCAGGCCGCGGTTGGCCAGGTCGTAGATCGCCGGCATCAGCTTCTTGCGCGAGAGGTCGCCGGTGACACCGAAGATGACGAGGCCCGACGGCCCCGCGATGCGCGGGAGCCGCCGGTCCGCCGGGTCCCGCAGCGGGTTGGTACCCGCCGCGGGAGCCGGAACGGTGAAGTCGTCGGTCACTTCGCCCCCTGCGGCGCGAGCTTCTCCAGCTGGTCGCGGACCGTGTCGAGCAACTCCTTCCAGGAGACCTCGAACTTCTCGACGCCCTCCTCCTCGAGCACCCGCACCACGTCGTCGTAGTCGACGCCGAGCCGGGCGATCTCGTCGAGGACCGCCTTGGCGTCCGCGTAGTGGGAGGTGATGGTGTCGCCGGTGACCTGGCCGTGGTCGGCCGTGGCCTCCAGGGTGCCCTCCGGCATGGTGTTGACCGTGCCCGGGGCGACCAGGTCGACGACGTACATCGTGTCGTTGTACGCCGGGTCCTTGACGCCGGTGGACGCCCACAGCGGGCGCTGCGGCTTGGCGCCGGCCTCGGCCAGGGCCTTCCAGCGGTCCGAGGAGAAGACCTCCTCGTAGGCCTGGTAGGCCAGACGGGCGTTGGCGACGGCGGCCTTGCCCTTGGCCGCCTGGGCCTCGTCGGTGCCGATCTTCGTCAGGCGCTTGTCGATCTCGGTGTCCACGCGGGAGACGAAGAACGAGGCGACGGACTCGATCGTGGAGAGGTCGATGCCCTTGGCCTTGGCCTGCTCCAGGCCCGAGAGGTACGCGTCCATCACGGCGCGGTAGCGCTCGAGGGAGAAGATCAGCGTCACGTTGACGCTGATGCCCTCGCCGAGGACCTCGGTGATCGCGGGCAGGCCCTCGACCGTGGCCGGGATCTTGATCAGGGTGTTGGGGCGGTCCACCAGCCAGGCCAGCTGCTTGGCCTCGGCGACGGTGGCCAGGGTGTCCTTGGCCAGGCGCGGGTCGACCTCGATGGAGACCCGGCCGTCGCGGCCGTTCGTGGCGTCGTACACCGGGCGCAGCACGTCGGCGGCGGCGCGGACGTCGGCGGTGGTGATCATGCGCACCGCCTCGTCCGGGGTGACCCGGCGCACGGCCAGCTCCTTGACCTGCTGGTCGTAGCCGTCACCGGACCCGATGGCCTTCTGGAAGATGGTCGGGTTGGTGGTCACACCCACCACGTGCTTCCCGCGGACGAGGTCGGCGAGGTTGCCCGAGGTCAGTCGCTTCCGGCTGAGGTCGTCGAGCCAGATCGCCACGCCTTCGTCGCTGAGGCGCTTCAGAGCGTCGGTCATGATCTTTACTTCTCTCCTGCTCGGTTCTCGGGTGCGGTGGGTCAGGCGTCGACGGAGGCGAGGGATTCGCGGGCGGCGGCGGCCACGGCCTCGGCGGTGATGCCGAACTCCCGGTACAGCGTCTTGTAATCCGCGGAGGCGCCGAAGTGTTCCAGCGAGACGACGCGGCCCTTGTCGCCCACGAAGCGGTGCCAGGTGAGGGCGATGCCGGCCTCGACGGCGACGCGGGCCCGGACGGCCGGCGGCAGCACGCTGTCCCGGTACGCCTGGTCCTGCTCGTCGAACCACTCGACGGACGGCATCGAGACGACGCGGGTCGGGATGCCCTCCGCCTGCAGCGCCTCGCGGGCCTCGACGGCGAGCTGGAGCTCGGACCCGGTGCCGATGAGGATCACCTTGGCCTCGCCCCCTTCCGCCTCGGTGTGCACATACCCGCCCTTGGCCGTGTTCTCGTTCGGCGCGTAGGTCGGGACGCCCTGGCGGGTCAGCGCGAGGCCGTGCGGGGCGGGCTTGGCCGAGTGCCGCTTGAGGATCTCGCGCCAGGCGATGGCGGTCTCGTTGGCGTCGGCCGGGCGGACCATGTTCAGGCCCGGGATGGTGCGCAGCGCGGCCATGTGCTCGACCGGCTGGTGGGTCGGGCCGTCCTCGCCGAGGCCGATGGAGTCGTGCGTCCACACGTAGGTGACCGGCAGCTTCATCAGCGCGGCCAGGCGCACGGCCGGGCGCATGTAGTCGGAGAACACCAGGAAGGTGCCGCCGTAGATACGCGTGTTGCCGTGCAGCGCGATGCCGTTCATGGTCGAGCCCATGGCGTGCTCGCGGATGCCCCAGTGCACCGTGCGGCCGTAGGGCGAGGCCTCCGGCAGCGGGTTCCCCTCGGGCAGGAACGAGGAGGTCTTGTCGATGGTGGTGTTGTTGGAGCCGGCCAGGTCGGCGGAGCCGCCCCAGAGCTCGGGGATGATCCCGCCGAGTGCCTCCAGCACCTTGCCCGAGGCGGCGCGGGTGGCGACGCTCTTGCCGGTCTCGAAGACCGGGACGGACTTCTCCCAGCCGTCGGGGAGCTCGCCGGCGGCGATCCGGTCGAAGTCGGCGGCGCGCTTCGGGTTGGCGGAGCGCCACTCGGCGAACCGCTTGTCCCAGGCGGCGTGCGCCTCGCGGCCGCGGTCGGCGACCTTGCGGGCGTGCGCCAGCACCTCGTCCTCGACCTGGAAGCTCTTCTCCGGGTCGAAGCCCAGCACGCGCTTGGTGGCGGCGACCTCGTCGGCGCCCAGCGCCGAGCCGTGCGCGGCCTCGGTGTTCTGCGCGTTCGGGGCCGGCCAGGCGATGATCGTGCGCATCGCGATGATCGACGGGCGTGAGGTCTCGTTCTTCGCCGCGGTCAGCGCCTCGGCGAGGGCCTTCACGTCGATGTCGCCGCTGGCGGCCGGCTCGATGCGCTGGACGTGCCAGCCGTAGGCCTCGTAGCGGCCGAGGACGTCCTCGGAGAAGGCGGTCTCGGTGTCGCCCTCGATCGAGATGTGGTTGTCGTCGTACAGGGCGACGATGTTGCCCAGCTTCTGGTGGCCGGCCAGCGAGGACGCCTCGGCGGAGATGCCCTCCTCCAGGTCGCCGTCCGAGACGATCGCCCAGATGGTGTGGTCGAACGGGGAGGAGCCGGCGGGCGCCTCCGGGTCGAACAGGCCGCGCTCGTAGCGCTGCGCCATCGCCATGCCCACGGCGTTGGCGATGCCCTGGCCCAGCGGACCGGTGGTGGTCTCGACACCCGCGGTGTGGCCGTGCTCGGGGTGGCCCGGGGTCTTCGAGCCCCAGGTGCGGAAGGACTTGAGGTCGTCCAGCGTCAGGCCGTAGCCGGACAGGAACAGCTGCAGGTACAGCGTCAGCGACGTGTGGCCCGGCGACAGCACGAAGCGGTCGCGGCCGGTCCATGCCGGGTCGGACGGGTCGTGCGTGAGGAACTGCTGGAAGATCAGGTACGCGGCGGGGGCCAGGCTCATGGCCGTGCCCGGATGCCCGTTCCCCACCTTCTGCACCGCGTCCGCCGCAAGGACCCGCACCGTGTCGACGGCGCGCTGGTCCAGATCGGTCCATTCGAACGCGTTGGTCGGCGTCGTGCTCACCCTGGATCAGGGCTCCTTCCCTGTTTGCGACCGTGCCTCGGACCCGTCGACGCTGGCGGACGCTGGTCACGGATATGTATGACCCGCTTACATGGGGAGCCTACCGCTCGCCCGAGTGGTCCTCCGGCTGCTGCGTTCCCACCCTTCCGGAAGATCGCCGGTCCCGCTCGGCGACGGCGCGGCGCGTGCTGCGGCACGGGCGTGACGCGGGGCGCGGCGCGGGCGTGACCTGGGGTGCGGCGCGGGCGTGACGCGGGGTGCGGCGGAGGGCGCGGCGCGGGCCGGACGCGGGGGCCGGGCGGGGGCGGCGCCGGTGCGACACCGGGGGCCGACACGGGTACCCCGGGCACGGGCCGCCTCTGGCCAACGTCTACAGTGGCGTGGTACGCGCAGGGCCCCGGGGGATTCCGTGACACGGACCGGGCTGCCCGCGGATCTACTTGACCAGGGGTGTTCGTGACCGCCGTCGAATCCCGTCCCGCTGGGGCGGTCGGGGCGACCCCGGGACATCGGCCGGCGTCGGCCCGTGTCGGGGCCTTCGTCGCACTGACCAAGCCGCGGATCATCGAACTGCTGCTGATCACCACGGTCCCGGTGATGTTCCTCGCCCAGCGCGGGGTGCCCGACCTGCTGCTGGTGCTCACGGTGGTGGTGGGCGGTTACCTCTCGGCGGGCGGCGCCAACGCGCTCAACATGTACATCGACCGCGACATCGACGCGCTGATGCACCGGACCGAGAACCGGCCGCTGGTGACCGGCATGGTCTCGCCGCGGGAGTGCCTGGTCTTCGGCATCAGCCTGGCGGTCGGCTCCACGGTGTGGTTCGCGCTGCTGGTCAACGCGCTGTCGGCGGCGCTCTCGCTGGCCGCGCTGCTGTTCTACGTCTTCGTCTACACCCTCGGGCTCAAGCGCCGGACGCCGCAGAACATCGTCTGGGGCGGGATCGCCGGCTGCATGCCGGTGTTCATCGGCTGGGCGGCCGTGACGGACTCGCTGAGCTGGGCGCCGCTGGTGCTCTTCCTGGTGATCTTCTTCTGGACGCCGCCGCATTACTGGCCGCTGTCGATGAAGGTGCGCGACGACTACGCCAACGCGGGCGTGCCGATGCTGCCGGTGCTCGCCGGGAACGTCGCGGTGGCGCGGCAGATCGTGATCTACAGCTGGATCATGGTCGCGGTCTCGCTGGCGCTGTGGCCGCTGGCGCACACCAGCTGGCTGTACCCGGTCGCGGCGGTGGTGCTGGGCGCATTCTGGCTGGTCGAGGCGCACGGACTGCTCGCGCGGGCGAAGGCGGGGCTGGTGGGCGCGAAGCTCAAGGAGATGCGGCTGTTCCACTGGTCCATCACCTACCTCACGCTGCTGTTCGTGGTCATAGCGGTCGACCCCTTCCTGCGCTGAGCGCTGTGCGCTGCGCGCTGCTGCGGCGGGTGTGACCTGGGCGACCTCGCCCGCGGGCATGACCGCTGAGTAACATGCGGCCATGACCGAAGAGACCGCCACGAGCGAGACCCTGACCGCCGCCCAGGACCGCCGGGCGCGGCGCATCGCCAAGAACCTCCGCGCCTTCGCCGCCGCGCACGGCGGCTCCGCCGACGGCGTGGTCGAGTACGTCGGCCGCATCGGCACCCGGATCGCCGTGGTCGGCGCCGACGGCGCGTGGGGCGACCAGGTCGCCCCGGACCACGCCACCGCGCTGAAGGCGGCGGAGCTGTCCGGCGTCACCCTCCACGAGTCCTTCGAGGGCGAGCCCGCGGCGCGCGTCCGCACCACCGCCTACGAGTGGAAGCGCATGGCCGCGGTCCAACTCGGCGGCACCCAGCCCCGCGGCAAGGCGGCCTGACGCCGCGAGCGACCCTCTGGGGCGCGGCCCGGTTCCCCGGGCCGCGCCCTTCCGCGTTCCTGCCGCCCGGGCAACGCCGCACCAGGCGGTTGATGCCCGGTGACTGCCCCGGCTGGGCCGGATGACCGACTGCTGGCCGGTCGCACCGCCGGGGGCGCGGGGAACTGCGCGGCCAGCCGTGCACCCGGCCGCTGCCTGCACCTGATGCCCAGTGGCCGCCCCGGCTGGGGCGGGCGGCTGACTGCTGGGCGGTCGTTCAGCCGGGGGCGCGGGGAACTGCGCGACCAGCCGTGCACCCGGCCGCACCCGGCCGCTGCCCGCAGCTGATGTCGGGTGGCCGCCCCGGCTGGGGCGGATGGCCGACTGCTGGCCGGTCGTTCAGCCGGGGGCGCGGGGAACTGTGCGGCCAGCCGTGCACCCGGCCGCACCCTGCCGCTGCCCTGCGAGGCGGGGAGCCGACCGGCTGCACACCGTGGGGCGTGGGGCTCCCGCCCCGCGGGCGCCCGGCCTCGCCGCCCCGTCGCGCGGGCGCGGGTCAGAGCTCCGCGGGCTGCGGGAGCGCGTTCGCGGGCTCCGCGTCCGCGGAGGTCGCCGCGAGGCGCTGGGGGGTGACGGGGACCGCTGGGCGGTCCAGCGCGCCCAGCACGGGGCGGGTGCGCGTCGACAGCAGGAGGCGGACGACCGAGAGCCAGACCAGCGCCGCGCCCAGCAGGTGGATGCCGACGACGAGTTCCGGCAGGTGGGTGAAGTACTGGACGTAGCCGATCACGGCCTGGGCCAGCAGGACCCCCAGGAACTGCTTCGCGCGCAGTCGCGGCAGCGCCGGCGCGTCCACCGCCGCCAGGATGAAGATCATGGCGATCGCCAGCCCCACCGTGACGAACGCGAAGTCGGCGTGGAACTGGGTGACCTTCTCCCAGTCCAGCGGCATCCGCTTGACCGTCGTGCCGTCGCCGGAGTGCGGGCCGGAGCCGGTCACCAGCGTGCCGACGGCGCACAGCAGCCCGGTCACCACGGCCGTCACCCGGGCCAGCTGCACGACCGGCACCCCGACCGTGCGCACCGGCCGGTCGTCGCCCTCCAGCGAGCGCTGCCACTGCACCGCCGCGACCGTGATCAGCGCCAGCGAGGCGAGGAAGTGCACGGCGACCAGGAACGGGTTGAGCTTGGCGAGGACGACGATGCCGCCCCAGACCGCGTCGAAGACGATGATCCAGAACTGCGCCCAGCCCAGCCGGGTCAGCGAGCGCCGCCACGGCTTGCCGCAACGGGCCGCGATGATCGTCAGGCCGACCACCACGCAGAGCACGTCCGTCAGCAGGCGGTTGCCGAACTCGATCCAGCCGTGCACGCCCATCGCCGGGGTGGTGGCCAGGTGGTCACCGGTGCAGGTCGGCCAGGTCGGGCAGCCGAGCCCGGAGCCGGTCAGCCGCACCGCGCCGCCGGTGACCACGACCAGGATGCTCATCACCAGCGCGGCGAAGGCGGTCCACCGGATGATCCGGTCGGACACGGTCACGCGCTCGGCGAGGAGGGAGAAAGGGGTACGCACCCGCCCGATTCTAGGTTGCGCGGCCGGGGATCTTGTGGCAGGGGCCGCCCCGGGCGTTCCCGGAGGTCACCCCGGGTCACCCCGCCGCGGAGGTCACTCCCAGCGGAAGAAGCGGGCCGCCGCGGCGAGCGCGACCACCGCCCAGGCGGCGAGGATGCCCACGTCGCCCCAGGGCATCGCGGACCCGTGCTGCAGCACGGAGCGCAGGCCGTCCGAGAGCGCGCTGATCGGCAGCGCCTCCAGCACCGGGCGGATCGCCGAGGGGAACTTCTCCAGCGGCACGATCACCCCGCCGGCCAGCAGCAGCAGGATGAAGACCAGGTTGGCGCCGGCCAGCGTGGCCTCCGCCCGCAGCGTGCCGGCCATCAGCAGGCCGAGCCCGGAGAACGCGGCGGTGCCGAAGACCATCAGCAGCACCACGGCCGCCGGGTCGCCGTGCGGGGACCAGCCCAGCGCGAGTGCGATCACCGAGAGCAGCACCGCCTGCATGACCTCGGTGACCAGCACGCAGCCGGTCTTCGCGGTGAGCAGCGCCCAGCGCGGCAGCGGGCTCGCGCCCAGCCGCTTGAGCACGCCGTAGCGGCGCTCGAAGCCGGTGGCGATGGCCTGCCCGGTGAACGCCGTGGACATCACGGCGAGCGCGAGCAGACCGGGCGCCAGGAAGTCGACGCGTTTGCCGGGGCCGGTGGTCTGCACGATGTCGACCGCGCTGAACAGCACCAGCAGCACGGTCGGGATGATCACGGTGAGCAGCAGCTGCTCGCCGTTGCGCAGCAGCATCCGGGTCTCCAGCGCGGTCTGCGCGAGCAGCATGCGGCCGGTGGGGGCCGCGCCGGGGGCCGGGGCGTAGGTGCCGGGGGCGGTGGAGGCGCCCGAGGCGCCGGGGGCGGTCGTGCCGGAGGCGGGGGCGGTCACGGGCGGAGCTCCCGTCCGGTGAGGTCGAGGAAGACGTCTTCGAGGGTGCGGCGCTCGACCGCGATCCGGTCCGGCATCACGCCGACCTGGGCGCACCAGGAGGCGACGGTGGCCAGCAGGTTCGCGTCGATGCCGCCCTCCACCCGGTAGTTGCCGGGGGTGAGTTCGGCGACGGCGGCGCCGTCCGGCAGGGCCTTGAGCAGGCCGCCGAGGTCGAGCCCGGGGCGCCCGGCGAAGCGCAGGGTGTTCTCGGCGCCGCCGCGGCACAGCTGCTCGGGGCTGCCGTGGGCGATGACCTTGCCGTGGTCGACGATGGCGACCTCGTCGGCCAGCTCCTCGGCCTCGTCCATCAGGTGCGTGGTGAGGACGACGGTGACGCCGTCCCGGCGCAGGTCGCGGACGAGGTCCCAGGTGGCGCGGCGGGCCTGCGGGTCGAGCCCGGCGGTGGGCTCGTCGAGGAAGACCAGCTCGGGCCGGCCGACCACGGCCATCGCCAGCGAGAGCCGCTGCTGCTGGCCGCCGGAGAGCCGGCGGTAGCTGGTGCGGCCGCAGGACTCCAGGCCGAGCCGCTCGACCAGGGCGTCCACGTCCAGCGGGTGGGCGTGCAGCTTGGCGGTGTGGCGGAGCATCTCGACGGCGCGCGCGCCGGAGTACACGCCGCCGGACTGCAGCATCACGCCGATCCGGGGCCGCAGGGCGCGGGCGTCGGCGACCGGGTCGAGGCCGAGCACGCGGACCGCGCCGGCGTCCGGGCGGCGGTAGCCCTCGCAGGTCTCGACGGTGGTGGTCTTCCCGGCGCCGTTGGGGCCGAGCACGGCGGTGAGCGAGCCCCGGCGGACCACCAGGTTCAGCCCGTCCACCGCGGTCTTCCCGCCGTAGCGCTTGACCAGACCGGTCACCTCGACCGCGGCCTCTTCCGATTGCATGCGGAAAGTCTACGAAGCGCCGCCGGTGCCCGACCGGGCGGCCCGGTGCGCGGCCAGCCAGTCCACCGCGTAGGCGACGGCCTCGCGGAGGGGGAAGAGGCGGCAGTCGGCGCCGCCGACCCGCCCGCGTACCACCACCCCCGGGCGCTCGCCCTCGAAGGCGGCGCCGAGCTCGGCGAAGTCGCCGCTGTCCAGCGCGGTCTCGGTCCAGGTCACCCAGCGGCGGCCCTCGGGGCCGCGGATCGCGCAGCCGTTCTCCTCCCGGGCCAGGCCGGGGACGCGGTACTCGGCGAGGTGGAAGGCGGTGCAGGCGTCGTAGCCGGCGCCGAGCAGCAGGACGCGGGCGCCGGCCTGCTCCAGCCGCGCCAGCGGGGAGCGCTCGCCGAGGCGGCACTCCAGCGGGTGCCCGGAGGTGATCGTCTCGGCCAGCGGGCCGTGCGCCGCGAAGCTGGTCTGCGGGTGGGCGCTGCGCTGCGCCCCGGGCCAGCGGCGGAAGGCCTCGGGGACGACCCCGATCCCGCGGGTCGGGGTGATCAGCGGGTCGTAGGCGGGCATGTGCTCCCGCACGGCCTGCCACCAGGACTCGGGGACCGGAGGGGCGACCCAGTCCGAGGGCTCGGAGTTCTCGCCGGAGTGCGCGGGCATCACCAGCGTCCCGCCGCCGCCCACCGCGTCCAGCAGCGCCTCGATCACGGCCACCGCGCCGCCGCAGACCCAGCCGAGGCTGGAGAGCGAGGAGTGCACGAGCAGCGTGCCGCCCTCCTCGACGCCGAGGGCCCGCAGGTCGCGGGCGAGCGAGTCGCGGGTGCACAACGGTTCGCGCGGGGTCTCGGCCATGCGCCGAGTCTCCCGGACGGCCCTGGGCGCCGCATCCGCTTTCCGCGCGCCCGCTTCGGCCTCGGCGGGCCTGTGGCGCCGGGGAACTTAGGTGAACCTGCGTGATCGAGCAGACACGCGCCGGGGAGGACCTCGCTTGTCCCGCGGCCGTGAATTACGCAACAATGGCGTTGTGAAAAACGAGCGCGAGGAGCGGGAGCGGGTGACCGCCCAGGCCGAGCCGACCGAGTCGGCCGGTCAGCGCGGCACGCGCGAACGCGTCGCGCGCTCCATCCTCGACCACGGCCCGTCCACCGCCGCCGACCTGGCGGACCGGCTGGGGCTGACCCAGGCGGCGGTGCGCCGGCATCTGGACGCGTTGCATGCCGCCGGCCTCGTCGACGCCCGCGAGCAGCGGACGTACGGGCACCGCGGCCGCGGCCGCCCGGCCAAGGTCTTCGCGCTCACCGACTCCGGCCGGTCCGCGTTCTACCAGGCCTACGACAAGCTCGCCGCCGACGCCCTGCGCTTCCTCGCGGAGTCGGCCGGCGGCGGCAAGGCCGGGGAGCGCGCGGTGGCCGACTTCGCCCGTGCCCGCCTGGCCGCCCAGGCCGACCGCTACGCGCACGCCGTGCGCGAGGCGCGGGCCTCGGGCGCCGACGACCGCTCGCCGGCCCAGGTGCTGGCGGAGGCGCTGAGCGCGGACGGGTACGCTGCCGGGGTGCGGAGCGTGCCGTCCGCCGCCGGGTCCGCGGGCCCGGCCGGCGAGCAGCTGTGCCAGCACCACTGCCCGGTCGCGCATATCGCCGAGCAGTTCCCCCAGTTCTGCGAGGCGGAGACCGAGGTCTTCTCCAAGGTTCTGGACACCCACGTGCAGCGGCTGGCCACCATCGCCCACGGCGACGGGGTCTGCACCACGTACGTGCCCGGCGCGCAGCATCCCCAGCCCAACGACCGCAAGTCCACTCCGTCCGGGAGGAACCCCGCATGACTTCGCCCGCAGAGACTGCCCACACCCAGCTCGAGGGCCTCGAGGGCCTGGGTACCTACGAGTACGGCTGGGCCGACACCGACGTGGCGGGGGCGAGCGCCAAGCGCGGTCTGAGCGAGGAGGTCGTCCGCGACATCTCCGCCAAGAAGAACGAGCCGGAGTGGATGCTGCAGCGCCGGCTCAAGGCGCTGCGCCTGTTCGAGAAGAAGCCGATGCCGGTCTGGGGTGCTGACCTCGGCGGGATCGACTTCAACACGATCAAGTACTTCGTCCGCTCCACCGAGAAGCAGGCGGCGAGCTGGGACGACCTGCCCACCGACATCAAGAACACCTACGACCGGCTCGGCATCCCGGAGGCGGAGAAGCAGCGCCTGGTCGCCGGTGTCGCCGCGCAGTACGAGTCCGAGGTGGTCTACCACCAGATCCGCGAGGACCTGGAGTCGCAGGGCGTCATCTTCCAGGACACCGACACCGCGCTGCGGGAGCACCCGGAGCTCTTCCAGGAGTACTTCGGCACCGTCATCCCCTCCGGCGACAACAAGTTCGCGGCGCTGAACACGGCGGTGTGGTCCGGCGGTTCGTTCATCTACGTGCCGAAGGGCGTGCACGTGGACATCCCGCTGCAGGCCTACTTCCGGATCAACACCGAGAACATGGGCCAGTTCGAGCGGACGCTGATCATCGTCGACGAGGACGCCTACGTCCACTACGTCGAGGGCTGCACCGCGCCGATCTACAAGTCGGACTCGCTGCACTCCGCGGTGGTCGAGATCATCGTCAAGAAGGGCGGCCGCTGCCGCTACACGACCATCCAGAACTGGTCGAACAACGTGTACAACCTGGTGACCAAGCGGGCCGTGGCCTACGAGGGCGCCACCATGGAGTGGATCGACGGCAACATCGGCTCCAAGGTCACCATGAAGTACCCGGCCGTCTACCTGATGGGCGAGCACGCCAAGGGCGAGACGCTGTCCATCGCCTTCGCCGGCGAGGGCCAGCACCAGGACGCCGGCGCCAAGATGGTCCACCTGGCGCCGAACACCTCCTCCTCCATCGTCTCCAAGTCGGTGGCGCGCGGCGGCGGCCGGACCTCCTACCGCGGCCTGATCGAGGTCAGCGAGGGATCGCACGGCGCCAAGTCCAACGTGCTCTGCGACGCGCTGCTGGTCGACACGATCTCCCGCTCGGACACCTACCCCTACCAGGACGTCCGCGAGGACGACGTGTCCATGGGCCACGAGGCCACCGTCTCGAAGGTCAGCGAGGACCAGCTCTTCTACCTGATGAGCCGGGGCCTGAGCGAGCAGGAGGCGATGGCGATGATCGTCCGCGGCTTCGTCGAGCCGATCGCCCGCGAGCTGCCGATGGAGTACGCGCTGGAGCTCAACCGGCTGATCGAGCTGCAGATGGAGGGCGCGGTCGGCTGACGGCCGCCGCCCCGGCCCCGCGGCGGGGCCACCACGCGATGTCCCGGGGGCCCGGCGCCCGGCGCCCCCGGACCCCCTGATCTTCGAGGAAGCGAGTACAGCCACAGTCATGGCCGACGTCACCAACATCCCCGGCGGGGCGACCACCGCGGGTTCCATCGAGGTGGGCACCGAAGGCGTCCAGCTCGGCGGTCCCGGCACCGGTCGCGACGCCGCCCAGCCCGGCGACGCGCGCGTGCGGACCGTCGAGTCCTTCGACGTGGCGGACTTCCCCGTGCCGCACGGCCGCGAGGAGAACTGGCGGTTCACCCCGCTGCACCGGCTGCGCGGCCTGCACGACGGCAGCGCCGAGGCCACCGGCGGGGTCCGGGTCGAGGTCAGTGCGCCCGAGGGTGTCACGGTCGAGACCGTGGACCGCGGGGACGCGCGGATCGGCAAGGCCGGCAAGCCGGTCGACCGGGTCGCGGCGCAGGCCTTCAGCTCCTTCGAGAAGGCCGGGGTCGTCTCGATCGCCAAGGACGCGGTGCTGACCGAGCCGGTGCGGATCACCGTGCACGGCGAGGGCGGCACGGCCTACGGCCACCAGGTGATCGAGGTCGGCGCGTTCGCCGAGGCGCTGGTCGTCATCGAGCACACCGGTGACGCCGTGCTCGCCGCCAACGTCGAGTATCTGATCGGCGACGGCGCCAAGCTCACCGTGGTCTCCATCCAGGACTGGGAGGACACCGCCGTGCACGCCGCCCAGCACACCGCGCTGGTCGGCCGCGACGCCTCCTTCAAGTCCGTGGTGGTCACCTTCGGCGGCGACCTGGTCCGCCTGCACCCGCGCGTGGTCTACGGCGCGCCGGGCGGCGAGGCCGAGCTGTTCGGGCTGTACTTCGCCGACGCCGGCCAGCACCTGGAGCACCGGCTCTTCATCGACCACGACACCCCGCACTGCCGCTCCAACGTCGCCTACAAGGGCGCCCTGCAGGGCCAGGACGCGCACGCGGTGTGGATCGGCGACGTCCTCATCCGGGCCGAGGCCGAGGGCACCGACACCTACGAGCTCAACCGCAACCTGGTCCTCACCGACGGTGCGCGGGTGGACTCGGTGCCGAACCTCGAGATCGAGACCGGCGAGATCGTCGGCGCGGGCCACGCCGCCGCCACCGGCCGCTTCGACGACGAGCAGCTGTTCTACCTGCAGGCCCGCGGCATCCCGGCGGACGAGGCGCGCCGCCTGGTGGTCCGCGGCTTCTTCGCCGAGCTGGTCCAGCAGATCGGCCTGCCGGAGCTGCAGGAGCGCCTGATGCAGCGCATCGAGACCGAGCTGGAAGAGAGCGTCGCGTGACCGCCGCCGGCTTCGTGCGGGTCTGCGCGCGCGGTGAGCTGGAGGAGGGCACGCCCAAGCGGGTCGAGGTCGGCGGCGTGCCGGTGTCGCTGGTGTACACCGAGGGCGAGTACTTCGCCATCAACGACATCTGCTCGCACGCCAACGTCTCGCTCTCCGAGGGCGAGGTGGAGGACTGCTCCATCGAGTGCTGGCTGCACGGCTCGTCCTTCGACCTGCGCACCGGCAAGCCCAACGGGCTCCCGGCCACCCGGCCCGTCCCCGTGTACCCCGTCAAGATCGAAGGGGACGACGTGCTCGTCTCCGTCACCCAGGAGTCCTGAGTCACCCATGGCAACGCTTGAGATCAACGACCTGCACGTCTCCGTCGAGGCGGAGCACGGCCCGCGCGAGATCCTCCGCGGCGTCGACCTGACCGTGAAGCAGGGCGAGACGCACGCCATCATGGGCCCCAACGGCTCCGGCAAGTCGACGCTGGCCTACTCGCTCGCGGGCCACCCCAAGTACACGATCACCGGCGGCACCGTCACCCTGGACGGCGAGGACGTGCTCGCCATGTCCGTGGACGAGCGGGCACGGGCCGGCCTCTTCCTGGCGATGCAGTACCCCGTCGAGGTGCCGGGCGTCTCGGTCTCCAACTTCCTGCGGACCTCCGCCACCGCGGTGCGCGGCGAGGCGCCCAAGCTGCGCACCTGGGTGAAGGAGGTCAAGGAGGCCATGGAGCGCCTCCACATGGACCCCGCCTTCGCCGAGCGCAACGTCAACGAGGGCTTCTCCGGTGGTGAGAAGAAGCGCCACGAGATCCTGCAGCTGGAGCTGCTCAAGCCGAAGGTCGCGATCCTCGACGAGACCGACTCCGGCCTGGACGTCGACGCGCTGCGGATCGTCTCCGAGGGCGTCAACCGGGTCCGCGAGGCGGGCGAGGTCGGCACCCTGCTGATCACGCACTACACGCGGATCCTGCGCTACATCAAGCCCGACCACGTCCACGTGTTCGCGGCGGGCCGGATCGTCGAGTCCGGTGGCCCCGAACTCGCCGACAAGCTGGAGAACGAGGGCTACGAGTCGTACGTGGAGGGTGGCGCGTCAGAGTGACTTCGACCCCGCAGCAGCTGCCGGGGCTGCTCGACACCGATGCGATCCGCAAGGACTTCCCGATCCTGCAGCGGCTGCTGCACGACGGAAAGCCCCTGGTGTACCTGGACAACGCGGCGACCTCGCAGAAGCCGCGCCAGGTGCTGGAGGCGCTGACCGACTACTACGAGCGCTACAACGCCAACGTGCACCGCGGCGTGCACGTGCTCGCCGAGGAGGCGACGGCGGCCTACGAGGGCGCCCGCGACAAGGTCGCGGCCTTCGTCAACGCCCCCAGCCGCAACGAGGTGGTCTTCACCAAGAACGCCTCGGAGTCGCTGAACATCGTCGCCAACCTGCTGGGCTGGGCGGACGAGCCCTACCGGGTGGATGCCGACTCCGAGATCGTGATCACGGAGATGGAGCACCACTCCAACATCGTGCCCTGGCAGCTGCTCGCGCAGCGCACCGGCGCGACGCTGAAGTGGTTCGGCCTCACCGACGAGGGCCGGCTCGACCTCTCCGAGATCGACCGGGTGATCACGGAGAAGACCAAGGTCGTCTCCTTCGTGCTGGTGTCGAACGTGCTCGGCACGGTCAACCCGGTCGAGACCATCGTGCGGCGGGCGCAGGAGGTCGGCGCGCTGGTCGTGATCGACGCCTCGCAGGCCGCCCCGCACATGGCGCTCGACGTCCAGGCGCTGGGCGCCGACTTCGTGGCCTTCACCGGCCACAAGATGTGCGGCCCGACCGGCATCGGCGTGCTGTGGGGCCGCCAGGAGCTGCTGGAGGACCTGCCGCCCTTCCTCGGCGGCGGCGAGATGATCGAGACCGTCTCGATGCAGTCCTCCACCTACGCCCCGGCGCCGCACAAGTTCGAGGCGGGCACCCCGGCCATCGCCGAGGCGATCGGCCTCGGCGCCGCCGTCGACTACCTGCGGTCGATCGGCATGGACCGGATCGCCGCGCACGAGCACGCGCTGACCGAGTACGCGCTGGAGCGCCTGCGCGAGGTCCCCGACCTGCGCATCGTCGGCCCGGTGACGGCCGAGGACCGCGGCTCCGCGGTGTCCTTCACGCTCGGCGACATCCACCCGCACGACGTCGGGCAGGTGCTGGACGAGCAGGGGATCGCGGTGCGGGTCGGCCACCACTGCGCGCGGCCGGTCTGCCTGCGGTACGGAATTCCCGCGACCACGCGGGCGTCGTTCTATCTGTACTCATCGCCCGCGGATGTGGACGCGCTCGTCGCCGGTCTGGAGCACGTGCGCAACTTCTTCGGGTACACCAGGTAGGAGGGCCTCGGGTGAAGCTGGAATCGATGTACCAGGAGATCATCCTGGACCACTACCGCAACCCCCACGGCAAGGGGCTGCGCGACGGCGACGCCGAGGTGCATCACGTCAACCCGACCTGCGGCGACGAGATCACCCTGCGGGTGAAGCTCGACGGCGCGAAGATCGAGGACGTCTCCTACGAGTCGCAGGGCTGCTCGATCAGCCAGGCGAGCGCCTCGGTGCTGAACGACATGCTGGTGGGGAAGACTGTCGGGGAGGCCCAGGCCGTCCAGGAGGCCTTCCTCGAACTGATGCAGAGCAAGGGGCAGCTGGAGGGCGACGAGGAGGTGCTGGAGGACGCGGTCGCGTTCGCCGGCGTCTCCAAGTACCCGGCGCGGGTGAAGTGCGCGCTGCTGTCCTGGATGGCCTGGAAGGACGCCACCGCGCAGGCCCTGGCGAAGGAGGCCGTATGAGCGAGAACGAGACCACCGCGGCGGCTGCGGCTGCCGCTGCGGCCGAGGCCGAGGCGACCGCCGGCGAGGCCGGCGCCGCTGAGGCCGGGGCCGCTGAGGCGCCCGCGGCCGAGGCCTACGTGTCCAAGGGCACGGTGTCGGTCGAGGACCTCCAGGAGGCCCTGATGGACGTGGTCGACCCCGAGCTGGGGATCGACGTCGTCAACCTGGGCCTGATCTACGGGCTGCACATCGACGAGGCCGACGTGGCCACCGTCGACATGACGCTCACCTCGGCGGCCTGCCCGCTGACCGACGTGATCGAGGACCAGGCGCGCAGCGCCACCGACGGCCTGGTCAAGGACCTGCGGATCAACTGGGTGTGGATGCCGCCGTGGGGCCCGGACAAGATCACCGACGACGGGCGCGAGCAGCTGCGGGCGCTGGGCTTCAACGTCTGAGCCCGCCCGTTCGAGCGCCGGCACGTGGACGCCGCCTTCCCCCGGGGGAAGGCGGCGTCCGTGCTTTTACGGGCGTCTTCGCGGGCCGCTCCGCGACCCCCGGCGTGACACCTCGCCGTCGCCGGAAGTACACCCCTGCGGGGGACCGGAGTGCTGGTCGGCAGGGTCTAGGCTGGCGCTTGCGGCAGTGCCGATCGGGCCGACCAGGTCGGCCGGTCCGCGTCCGCGGCCAGCAGCCACAGCATGTGACACCCCATCAGTCGAGGAGAACGAGCGCCATGGCGGGACGACGCCGCGACAGTGACACCCCGCACGGGGACGGTGGCGAGGAACTGCCCCGCCTGCCCGGGGAGATGTCCCTCCAGTCCCTCTACGGCGAGGACGGCGACGTGGAGTGGGAGCGCCCGCGCGGCGGCGCCCGCGGCGCTCGCGACGGCATCGGCGGTGCCGGCGGGCAGGGCGGCGAGCAGACGGAGGACGAGGAGGCGGTGGTGGTCCCGCCGGTGCGGCTCGCCCCCGAGGCCGAGCTGGCCCGCGCGGCGCTGTCCGCCCCGCTGCTCGCGGAGGCGCTGCGGCTGGCCCGCTGGGTCGCGCCCTACCGCCCGGTGGATGAGTGGGGCGACCTGACACCCGATCAGGAGGCCGCCGCCGCCGCGGAGCTGGGCGCGGCCGGTGAGGAGCAGCTGGCGCTGCTGCTCCGGGCCTGGTCGCTGGCGATCGACCTGGAGCTGGTCGTGATCGGGAAGCCCGCCCAGGGCGAGGACCCGGGCGACGGCGGCGGCGAGGTCGCCCACCCGGGCCCGGCGCTCGACGTCTTGGACGAGTCGGACCCGGCCTCCGTGCTGGAGCTGTGGGAGTCGGCGGCGGCGGTCGTCGCCGAGACCGCGGTGGAGGCCGAGGCCGACGTCGAGGCGCTGGTCGGCCCGGTCGGCGACGCCGAGGACGGCGAGGCCCCCGGGAGCGCGGAGGACGAGGCGGAGCGCCGGGCGCGCGAGGCCGCCGCGGAGGCCGAGTACCAGCGGGTCGAGGAGGCCACCGAGGAGGCCGAGGAGCTGCTCGACGAGGCGCTCCAGGTGCTCTACGAGTCGGCGGCCTTGGCGGAGGGCGAGCCGGAGGCGATGCCGCTGGGCGTGCTCGCGGCGCTGCTGCTGGTCCCCGAGGGGGAGGAGCCGGGCGAGGAGATGCTCGGCGAGATCACCGGCCTGATGGTCGCGCTGGACCCGATGCTGCAGGACCTCGCCGAGGTCGGCATGGTCGAGTACCGGCCGATCGACCCGACGCTCTTCGAGGAGGCCGAGGACGCGGGCGCGGACGGCTCCGGCGGCGACGGGGGCGGTGACGCGAGCGGCGCGGCGAGCGGTACCGGTCAAGTCACCGCCGCCGAGGGCGAGTTCGACGAGGCCGAGGCGGCTCGCTTCGGGATCGTGCGGCTGACCCCGCTGGGCCTGTACGAGGTGCGCCAGTGGCTGCTGGAGGACGGCTTCGACGCCCCGCTGGTCGGCGAGCACGCCGGCGGTTCGGCGGAGGAGCTGCTCACCGGGATCACCGAGACGGTGAACGTGCTGCCGGAGCGCGAGATCCGCATCTGGGCGGAGGGAAAGGAGCCCCGGCAGGCCGCCGGGGAGCTGCTCGCCGCCGCTCGCGGCACCGATCCGCTCAGCCCCGTGCGGCGGATGTTCTGCCAGGTCGCGCTCACCGAGCTGGGCGGGGGCGCGGAGCCCGCCGTGCGCGCGGTGCTGGACGACCCGCAGCTGGGCGGCTTCGCCCGGGCCTGGCTGGCGGACCGCGGCGCGACCGACGTCCCCGAGCCCGGCCGCGACGTCCTGCTGTGGACGACGATCGACACGCTGGCGGCGCAGATCCTGGACGACTCGGTCGAGTTGGAGCTGGTGACCGAGCTGGTGATGCAGCTGCCGGTGCGTCAGGACCCGGAGGCGTTCTTCGGCGAGCTGTGGCGGGTCGAGCACCCCTACACGGCGGAGGTGCTGGACGCCATCGGCGAGCTGCACCCCGACCGAGCCGTCGGCAAGGAGGCCCGTCGCGCGGCCCACAAGGCCCGCTCCCGCAGCTGACCGGAGGCCGGGGCCGGCCCGGGGTCCTGGCTGCTCCGGCCTTCGGGGCCCCGAACAGCCCCGATCCCCGGGGTTCGGGGCTGTTCGGGGCCTGGGCCCCTGATCCCGGGCCCCGCCACCTACCGGGCTCCGCCACCTGCCGGGCTCGGGCCCTCGGTGACCGGATGCGGCGCCGGAACCCGCCGGGTTCGGGCTCGCCGCGGCGGGTGACTCGCGCATCGGCCGGGTGAACCGTGGCTGTTGGCCGTCCTCGCGGCGCGGCTGCGCCAAAATGGTCGGTATGAATCTCGCGCGTGGGGGGACCGGCTCGGGGGCCGAGGAGGAGCGGGAACGACTCCTGCGGGAGATCGCGGAGGCCGACCTGCGCACGATCGCCCAGGTCGACTTCCCGGTCTTCGAGGCGTCCGTGCCCGCGCCGGCCGTCCCGGTCCTCAACGGCTGGGAGCGGGCGGGCGGCCGGGTGGTCAGGGTGGTGCTGGTCCGCGAGTCCGCCGACGCAGGGGAAGCGGGGGAGGCCGGCGGGGCGGGCCCGGTCGCGTGGGTGCGCGTCGAGACGGGGGTGCGGGAGCCGGGCTGGTCCTCGCTGGCCTTCCTGCTGGACGAGGAGCTCGGCCGCGACGCGCCGGGGGCCACCGGCGGTTCCGTTCCGGAGGCCGGCGCCGCCGCGGGCGCCCCCGCCCGCGAGTACCGGGCCGGGATCGCCGTCGACGGGCGGGAGTTGCCGTTCCGGGTCCGCGAGCAGGCGGGGGTGTGGGCGGCCCGGATCGTCCAGGAGGCGGACCGCGCTCCGCTGCTGCGCCACGGCTCGGAGCCGGTGTGGATCACCGTGGTGGGCCGGGGTGTGCCGGTCACCGGCCTGGAACTGCGCACGGTCGAGGACCTGGCCGCCTACGCGCGGGGCCGGGTCGGCCGGATCCGGGAGCGGATGGCCGCGCGCGGCCGGGTGCCGTCCCCCGCCCCGGCCGCGGAGGCGAAGGACCCGCCGCCGTCCCCGCCGGAGCTCGGGATGGACGCGCACCGCCGGCTCATCGAGCTGAGCGTGCGTCACGCGCTCGAGCTGCGCGCTCGGGTGGACGCAGGCCAGGAGCCGCCGCGCTTCCCGCCGGGCCGCGCGGAGCTGTGGGAGTCGGCGGTCCGTCAGCAGATGCGGCTGGCCTCGGAGTCCCGCGAGGACGCGAACGCGGCGGTTACCGCGCTGGTCAACCAGATGATCCGGCTCGCCGAGCGGACCGACTGGTTCCCGCACGGGGAGGGCGCCCGGACCGCGCTGGAGGAGAGCGTCCGCTACGCCGTCTTCGCCAGCGAAGTCTCCAGCGCGGAGGCCCAGCGCGCCTGGACCGAGGTTTGGAGCGGTGGCCCGCCGTCCGGGCTCCCGTCGTCCGGCCCCCCGCCCCGGGCCTCGGCCGTCCATGGAGGCACCGCTCGGCCCTCGGCCTCCGGCGACCGAGAGCTCCATCCCGACGAGTCGGCCTGGCTCCGCGCCTGGACCCGCTGGCACGACCGGGTCAGCGCCCGGGGCCGGTGAACACGCCCCCGCCGTCCCGGTTCGGGCCGCCGCGTCAGCTCTGCTCCGTCGGGGGGAGGCGGAGTTGGAGCATGGTGAGGAGGCGCTGCTCGGGCCGGGAGAGGTCGAGGCCGGTGAGCTGCTCCGCGCGCCGGACGCGGTAGCGCAGGGTGTTCGGGTGGACGTGCAGGCGCTCGGCGGCCTCGCGGACCTCGCCGAAGGCGTCGAGATAGGCGAGCAGCGACTCGGCCAGCCGGCTGCGGTGCCGGGCGTCGTGCGCGAGCAGCCGCTCCAGGCGCGGGTCGCGGATGGCCGGGTGCGCCGCGAGCAGCGCGAGCACCTCCCGCACCAGCACCTCGGACTGGACGTCCGGCAGCGCGGCGACCTCCTGCCGGACGCCTCCCTCGGCCATCGCGTCGAGGATCCGGTCGGCCTCGCGCCGGGAGGCGGCCGCCTCGGCGAGCACGGGGACGGTCCGGCCGACCGCGCCGCGCAGGCCCACGCCGAGGTGGCTCCGGGCGGCATCGGTGATCTCCTGCGCCCAGCCCACCAGCAGCCGAGCCTCCGCGCCGGCCCCCGCGCCGCCGCCCGTGCCGGCCGAGCCGGGCGCACCGCCCGTGCCGCCCGTGCCGCCCGAGCCGCCCGCGCCGCCTCGCCGGGTGTGCCGGGTCAACTCCGGCAGCAGGACGTAGACGCGCGCCCCGATCGGCACGACCAGCGCGCCCGGGTGCCGGGCGGCGGCGTGCACGGAGACCAGGTCGGTCACCTCGGTGCGGGTGAGTTCCCCGGCGGGCGCCTCGCCCGCCGGGGAGTCCGGCCCGGCGGCCTGGGCGAAGCCGAGGACGGCCGCCGGGCGGCGCGGGTCCAGGCCGAGGTGCGTGCTCAGCGACTGCGGCCCGGTGCTGCCCTCCAGCAGGCCGGTGACCAGCGTGCGGGTGAGCCGCAGGTCCCCTGACACCTCCCGGCGGCGCCGCACCAGGTGCGCCGCCGCCACCCGGGAGGCTCCGCGCAGCACCTGCTCGGCGCGGTCGGTGAGCGGCCCGGCGCCCTGCTGCACCCAGATCGTGCCCAGGTATTGGTGCCCGGCCCGGATCCCGACCGCCAGCCGGCGGCGGATGCCCAGCTCGGGGTGGTCGTCGATGCGCACCACCTCGTCGGAGGAGCGCAGCCGCTGGAAGACGCCCCAGTCGCGCAGCCGCGCCAGGTACGGCTCGGGGCCCTGCCAGCCGAGGATCGACAGCCGGCGCAGGTCGTCGACCTCGTCCTGGTCGGAGGAGCGGGAGTAGGCCAGCACCCGGTTGGCGGCGTCCTCGACCGAGACGATCCCGCCGGTCAGGACGGCGGTGGTCTGGGCGAGGGAGAACAGGTCGCCGGCGTCCGGCGGGCCGCCCGCGCTGCCCGTGCCGCCTCCGCCTCCGCCGGCGGAGGCGGAGGCCCGGTACGGGTCGTAGGGCTCGCCGCCGCCCTCGGCCGTCGCTGCGGGGTCCGCGTCAGGCGGGCCGTCCGCCCAGTACGGGTCGGCGTGCGCGAGGACCGTGCGGACCAGGGCGTGCAGCTGCTCCCAGCGGGCCTCCGGGCGGCAGGAGAGCAGCGCCACCCCGGCGTCCTCGGCGGCGTCGCGCAGGGTGTCGTCGGTCGGCGCGCGCACCACGACCCCGGCCGAGTGCGCCCGCCCGGCCGCCCGCACGGCGGGCAGGGCGGCGCGCCCGCGTACGCCGATGGCCAGCACCAGGTCGCCCGGGGCGGCGCCCGGCGGGTCCTCCGGATCGAGCAGGGCCAGTCCGCGCACGGGCACGTCCAGGCCGGCGGGGGCGGTCTGCAGCTCGACCAGCGCGTCGCCGAGCGCCAGCAGCAGCTGGCGCAGCGGGACCCCGGGCGCGCCCGGGCCGGGTGCGCGGGGGCCGCTCGCCCGGGATGGCGGCGGCGTCGGGAGAGGGGCGGCGGGCACGGGCGGATCCCTGGGGCGAGGTGCTGCGGGCAGGGGCGTTTGTCCGGTCGGACAACACGCCGGCTTCAAGGCTAGCCGCGCGGACAGACACCTGGGCCGCCGAGACTCCTAACGTGCTGCGGAGAAGCACCGGAGGAGCCCGCACGCCACCCGCGTGCGCTCCTCCGCCGCCGAACGCGCCGAACGCGCCGAACGCGCCGAACGCGCCCGACGCGCCCGACGCGCCCGACGTGACCGACGCGACCGACCCGACCCACCCGACCGAGGAGAGTCCGCCCGATGGATGCCGTGACGCAGGTCCCCGCCCCGGTGAACGAGCCCGTCCACAGCTACGCCCCCGGCAGTGCGGAGCGGGCCCGGCTGGAGGCCGAGCTGAAGCGGCTCGGCGAGCAGGGCCCGGTCGACCTGCCGATGGTGATCGGCGGCCGCAAGCGGCTCGGCGGCGGCGAGCCGATCGAGGTCGTGCAGCCGCACCGCCGCTCGGCCGTGCTCGGCACCCTGCGCAACGCCACCCGCGAGGACGCCCAGGAGGCCGTGGACGCGGCGCTCGCCGCCGCCCCGGCCTGGCGCGCGCTCTCCTTCGACGACCGCGCCGCCGTCTTCCTGCGCGCCGCCGAGCTGCTGGCCGGACCGTGGCGCGAGACGATCGCCGCCGCCACCATGCTCGGCCAGTCCAAGACCGCGCAGCAGGCCGAGATCGACGCCCCCTGCGAGCTGGTCGACTTCCTCCGCTTCAACGTGCACTTCGCGCGCGAGATCCTCGCCGAGCAGCCGCTGAGCTCCCCGGGCGTGTGGAACCGGATGGACCACCGCCCGCTGGAGGGCTTCGTCTACGCGATCACCCCGTTCAACTTCACCGCCATCGCCGGCAACCTGCCGACCGCGCCGGCGCTGATGGGCAACGTGGTGGTCTGGAAGCCGTCGCCGACCCAGCAGTTCGCGGCGAGCCTGTTCATGGACCTGCTGACCGAGGCCGGGCTCCCGGCGGGCGTGATCAACATGGTCACCGGGGACGGGCTGGCGGTCTCCGAGGTCGCCCTCGCCCACCCCGACCTGGCCGGCATCCACTTCACCGGCTCCACCGCCACCTTCCAGCACCTGTGGAGCACGGTCGGCGCCAACATCTCCGGCTACCGCGGCTACCCGCGCCTGGTCGGCGAGACCGGCGGCAAGGACTTCGTCCTCGCCCACCCGAGCGCCGACCCGGCGGTGCTGAAGACCGCGCTCACCCGCGGCGCCTTCGAGTTCCAGGGCCAGAAGTGCTCGGCCGCCTCCCGCGCCTACGTCCCGGCCTCGGTCTGGGAGCGGATCAAGGACGAGTTCGCGGCCGAGGTCGACGGTCTCTCCATGGGCGACGTCACCGACCTGTCGAACTTCATGGGCGCGGTCATCGACGCCCGCGCCTTCGCCCGCAACAAGGCCGTGATCGACCGGGCCCAGGCGGACCCGGAGGTCACCGTGCTCGCCGGCGGCACCTACGACGACTCGGACGGCTGGTTCGTCCGGCCCACCGTGCTGGTCTGCGAGGACCCGGCGGCGGAGTACTTCCGCGAGGAGTACTTCGGACCGGTGCTGGCCGTGCACGTCTACGCCGACGAGCGGTTCGAGGAGATGCTCGACCAGATGGAGTCGGTCGCCCCCTACGGCCTGACCGGTTCGATCATCGCCCGCGACCGGGCCGCGATCGCGTACGCGGCGGAGAAGCTGCGCTTCGCGGCCGGCAACTTCTACGTCAACGACAAGCCGACCGGCGCCGTGGTCGGCCAGCAGCCCTTCGGCGGCGGCCGTGCCTCCGGCACGAACGACAAGGCCGGGGCGAAGCTGAACCTGCTGCGCTGGACGTCCCCGCGGTCGATCAAGGAGACGCTGGTGCCGGCCACTGACCACCGCTACCCGCACATGGGCTGACGCCCGGACCCCCGAATCCAGATCCCTGTCGGAACCCCTCCCAGGCTCAGGAGTGACGATGCTCCGTTCCACCATCCTCGCCGCGGCCCGGTCCGGGCGCTGCCGCTCGCTGGTCGAGCAGCTCCCGCCCACCCGGGCGATCGTCGACCGCTTCGTGGCCGGCGACCGGCTCGAGGACGCGCTGGCCGTCGGCCGCGACCTGGTCGCGTCCGGCCGCTCGCTGACCCTCGACCACCTCGGCGAGGACACCCGGGACGCGGCGCAGGCCGCCGCGACCGCCGAGGCCTACGAGAAGCTGCTGGCCGCCCTCCGGGAGACCGGCCTCGCCGAGCACGCCGAGGTCTCGGTCAAGCTCTCGGCGGTCGGCCAGTTCCTGCCCCGGGACGGGGAGCGGACGGCGCTGGAGAACGCCCGCCGGATCTGCGCCGCCGCGGCCGACGCCGGCACCACGGTCACCCTCGACATGGAGGACCACACCACCACCGATTCCACCCTCTCCATCGCCCGTGAGCTGCGCGCGGACTTCCCGTGGGTCGGCGTGGTCCTCCAGTCCTACCTGCGCCGCACCGAGGCCGACTGCCGGGACTTCGCCGGCCCCGGCTCGCGCGTCCGGCTCTGCAAGGGCGCCTACCAGGAGCCGGCCTCGGTCGCCTTCCAGCGCCGGGAGGAGGTGGACCGCTCCTACGTGCGCTGCCTGAAGGTGCTGATGGCGGGCGAGGGGCGGCCGATGGTGGCCTCGCACGACCCGCGGCTGATCGCCGTCGCCGGGCAGCTGGCGCAGTGGAACGGGCGGAGCAAGGACTCCTTCGAGTTCCAGATGCTGCACGGCATCCGCCCGGAGGAGCAGCTGCGGCTGGTGGCGGAGGGTCACACCATGCGCGTCTACCTGCCCTACGGCCAGGAGTGGTACGGCTACTTCATGCGCCGCATCGCCGAACGCCCGGCCAACCTCGCCTTCTTCCTCCGCGCCCTCTCCTCCCGTAACTGACGCGGACTCGCCATGAACTGGCGGCCCGTCAGATGTACTGCCGGGTGAACGCGCCGCCGATGTAGCGGTACTCGACGTCGTCGGCGGCGAGTTCGCCGTGCTCGGCGATCATGCGGGCGGCGAAGACCTCGGCGTCGTCCTGCGGTTCGTAGCCGAGGGCGCGGGCCGAGTCCAGCGACCACCAGGCGCGGGTGTTGGCGGAGATGCCGTAGACCACGTGGTGGCCGTGCGAGGCGGCGGGCAGTTCGGCGCTGAGCGCGGCGTGCACCAGCCGGACGCAGTCCGCGGGGGAGAGCCAGGTGTCGAGCATCCGCACGGTGCGGGGTTCGGCGAAGCAGGAGCCGATCCGGATCGAGACCGTCTCGATCCCGTGCTTGTCGGCGTAGAGCGAGGCCAGGCTCTCGCCGAAGGCCTTGGACAGCCCGTAGTAGGTGTCCGGGCGCAGCCGGGTCTCGACCGGGACCGTGCCGCCGTCGGCCGGGCGCTCGGTGAAGCCCACCGCGTGGTTGCTGGAGGCGAAGACCACCCGGCGCACCCCGGCGGCGCGCGCGGCCTCGTAGAGGTGGTGCAGGCCCTGGATGTTGGAGGCGAGGATGTCGTCGAAGGGGGCCTCGGTGGGGATCCCGGCGAGGTGGACGACGGCGTCCACGCCCTCGACGGCTCCGGCCAGCGCCGCGGTGTCGGCGAGGTCCGCAGTGATCGCCTCCGGGTGGCCGGGCACCGGCCGCCGGTCGAACAGCCGGAGCGTGTAGCCGTACTGCGCGGGCAGCGAGTCGCGGAGGAAGGTGCCGACACCGCCGGCCGCACCGGTGAGCAGGACGGTGCGCGGGGTGCTGGTCATGGTCGGCTGCTCCTGGGGGTCCGAGGTCCGAGGGCCGTCCGAGCCGGGCGCTACACGGCTGTGGACGGCGTTCATATATGTGTCCCGCGAGAGCCTAGGGTGGTCCGGTCGACGCCGTCAATCGGGGGCTGGTGCGGGGCGGTCGCGGAGAGGTAGCGTCAGGCCGCGTTCATCTGCATGAATGTCGGTCACCAGGGAGAACAGCGTGTTGGACGGCTCCACCGAACGGCTCACCGATCCGCCCGCCGGCAGCCTCGCCGGCCGCCTGCGGGGACTGCTGTTCTTCCCGGTCACGGCCTTCACCGCGGACGGCGGCGCGGTGGACACCGAGGTCTACGCCGCGCACGTGCGCCGGGGCGTCGAGGCCGGCGCGGGCGCGGTCTTCGCGGCCTGCGGAACCGGCGAGTACCACGCGCTGGACCTGGACGAGTACGAGGCCGTGGTGGCCGCGGCCGTGGCGGCGACGGCCGGGCGGGTCCCGGTGCTCGCGGGGGTCGGGCACGGCACCGCCCTCGCCGCCCGCTACGCCGAACGGGCGGAGCGGGCCGGGGCCGAGGGGCTGCTGGTGATGCCTCCCTACCTGGTGCTGCCCGACCAGGAGGGGCTGATCCGCCACTTCACGGCGCTGGCCGCCGCCACCTCGCTCGACCTGATCGTCTACCAGCGCGACAACGTGGTGCTCACCCCGGAGTCGGTGCTCCGGCTGGCCGAACTGCCGCGGGTGATCGGGCTCAAGGACGGCCTCGGCGACCTCGACCTGATGCAGCGGATCGTCAGCGCGCTGCGCACCGGGGCGCCCGAGCGGTCCTTCCTCTATTTCAACGGGCTGCCCACGGCCGAACTGACCGGCCTCGCCTACCGCGGCATCGGCGTCACCCTCTACTCCTCGGCGGTCTTCGCCTTCGCCCCGGACATCGCGCTGGCCTTCCACGCCGGCCTGACGCGCGGCGACGCGGAGGGCGACGCGGTGGTGAACGGGCTGCTCGACGCCTTCTACCGGCCGCTGGTCGAGCTGCGCAACCGCGGGCGCGGGTACGCGGTCTCGCTGGTGAAGGCGGGGGTGCGGGCGAGCGGCCTGGCGGTCGGCGGGGTGCGTCCGCCGCTGAGCGATCCGCCGGAGGCGCACGTCGCGGAGCTCGCCGAGATCACCGCGCGCGGGCGGGCGTGGCTGCGTGCCCATGCACCGATGGAGGGCTGAGCGATGCGTACCCAGGCCTTCGTCTACCCCTGGGACGTCGTCGGCGACCCGGCGGCGGCCGAGCGGATCGCCGCGCTGGGGGTCGACGGCGTCACCCTCGCCTCCTCCTACCACTCGGTGCGCGCCCTGACGCCGCGTCACCCCGCCCGCCGGGTCGTCACCGCAGAGCACGCCGCGGTCTACTACCCGCCGGACGAGGCCGGTTGGCGCGGGCGCGAGCTGCGGCCGTTCCGGCACGGCGGGTGGGTCGAGGGCGAGGACCCGTTCGGCGCGGCGGCGGACGCGCTGCGCGCCGCCGGGCTGGACGTGCACGCCTGGGTCGTGATGGCCCACAACTCCCGGCTGGGCGCGGAGCATCCGGGCTCGGTGGTACGCAACGCGTATGGCGACGGTTATGGTTGGGCGCCCTGCATCGCCCGGCCGGAAGTGGCCGAGTACCTGGTCGCGTTGGCGGCGGAGGCGGCCACGCGGCCGGGGGCGAGCGGTGCCGAGCTGGAGTCCTGCGGCTGGTACGGCTTCGCGCATCTGCACGCGCACGACAAGGTCGGCGGTGTGCCGCTGGACGGTGCCCGGGGCGCGGCCGGCTATCTGATGTCGCTCTGCTTCTGCTCGGCCTGCGCTCGTGGCTATGCCGAACTCGGCGTGCCGGGGGAGGAGTTGGCCGGGCGGGTGCGGGCGGCGCTGGAGCCGGTGTGGGCCGGGGCCTGGCGGCCGGGCGGCGAGGGCGAGTGGGCCGACGTCGGCGCCCTGCTGGGCGCGGAGCTCGCGGAGCTGACCTTGGATCACCGCACACGCGTGGCACGGGAGTTGCAGTATGCCGCAGTGGCGGCGGTCCGCGCGGCGGCGCCGGACGCGGACTTCCGCGTCCACCTGCACGCCGACCCGCTGCCCTGGCGGGTCGGCGCCAATGCGGGGGTGGAGGCCGGCCGGCTGCTCGCGCGCGACGACGACGGCGGCGCGGCGGACGGCCTGGTCCTGCCCTGCACGGGCGGTCTGGACGCGCTCACCCGCGCGGCCGCCGACCGCTCGGCGGGCGGGGTCGCGGCGGGCGAGGGCGCCCTGATCGCCAACTTCACGATCGTCGCCGGCATGGGCGGCGACCCGGACGGACTGCCCGCCTCCCTGGCCGCCGCCGAAGCCGCCGGGGCCACCGAGGCCCGTCTCTACCACGCGGGCGTCGCCTCGGCGGCCGACCTGGAGGCGGTGCGGCGCGCGCTGCGCTGAGCCGGCCCGGCCCGGCCCGGTGTCAGAGGTGGCGGGTGGCGAGGGTGAGGCGGTCGCGGGCTTCGAGCAGGGCGGTGCGGATGGTCTGCTCGTGGGCGCGGTCCAGGCGGGCGACGGGCACGGAGCAGGAGATCGCGTCGCGGGCCGGGGTGCGGTACGGGATGGCCACGCCGAAGCAGCGCAGGCCGACGGTGTTCTCCTCGTCGTCCACCGCGTAGCCGCGCTCGCGGATCGTGTGGAGCTCGGCGATCAAGGCCTCGCGGTCGGTGATGGTGTGCTCGGTGACCGATTCCAGCCGCTCCGGCAGCAGGGCGCGGATCTGCTCGTCCGTGTGGGTGGCGAGCAGCGCCTTGCCGAGCGAGGTGGTGTGCGCGGGCAGCCGCCGGCCGACCCGGGTGAAGGGCCGCAGGTAGTGCTGCGACTGCCGGGTGGCGAGGTAGACGACGTTGGTGCCGTCCAGCCGGGCCAGGTGGATGGTCTCGGTGGTCTCCTCGGCGAGCCGGTCGAGGGTCGGGCGGGCGGCCGCGACCGCCTCGTCGCCGTCGATGTAGGAGGTGCCGACGAGCAGCGCGCGCACCCCGATGCCGTAGCGGGTGCCGGTGGCGTCGGTCTCCACCCAGCCGAGCTCGACCAGGGTTCGCAGCAGCATGTAGAGGCTGGACTTGGGGTAGCCCACGGCCTCCTGGACCTCGGCCAGCGAGTGCATGCCGGGCCGCCCGGCGAAGAACTCCAGCAGCTCGACCGTCCGCACGGCGGACTTGACCTGCGAACCTCCGGCGGTTGCCGCGCCGGGCGCGCCTGACACGTCCGACGCCCCGGACGCGCCGAGGGAGCCGGGCGTGCCGGGAGCGGTGGCGCCTGCGGGGGCGGCGGGCGGCAGAGCCATGGGTTGACCCCTTCTCTCGCGCGGACGTATCGTCGCGACGGATGTTCATGATAGGGGACAGCGTTCAGCATACGGAACTTGAACGCGTCCGGGGCGGAGAGGTGGAGCGGCTGTGAGCACGGCGGACACGGTGGACGCGGCGGGCACCGACGGCGCTCTCCCGGTGTGGAGCGTCGACCCGCGCACCGGGGAGCGGGTCGAGCAGGTCGCCGTCGAGGCCGGCGCCGCCGACGTCGACCGTGCGGTGCGCGCGGCCCACGCCGCACTGCCCGCTCTCGCAGACCGTACCCGCCGCGCCGCCTTCCTGCGGAGCGTCGCGGAGGAACTGGAGGTCGACGGCGAGCGGATCACCGCCGCCGCCGACCGCGAGAGCGCGCTCGGGCTGCCCCGACTGACCGGTGAACTCGCCCGCGCCGCCTACCAGTTCCGCGCCTTCGCGGAGGTCGTCGAGGAGGGCGGGTACCTGGACGTCCGGATCGACCACGCCGACCCGCAGGCGCAGCCCGTCCCCCGCCCGGACCTGCGCCGCTGGCGCACCCCGCTCGGTGTGGTCGCGGTCTTCGCGGCCAGCAACTTCCCGCTGGCCTTCAGCGTCTCCGGCGGCGACACCGCGAGCGCGCTGGCCGCCGGCTGCCCGGTGGTCGCCAAGGCTCACCCGGACCACCCGGCCACCAGCGAGCTGACCGCGGCGGCGATCCGCCGCGCGGCCGCGGCGCACGGCCTGGACGAGAACGTGCTGGTGCCGCTGCACGGCCGGCAGGCGGGCGTGGACCTGGTCCGGCACCCGCTGGTGGCCGCGGTCGGTTTCACCGGCTCGGTGCAGGGCGGGCGCTTCCTCTTCGACCAGGCGGCGGCCCGGCCGAACCCGATCCCCTTCCACGGCGAGCTCGGCTCGCTCAACCCGGTGCTGGTCACCGAGCGGGCCGCGGCTGCCCGCGCGGAGGAGCTCGGCAGCGGGCTGGCCGGGTCCTTCACCCTCGGCATGGGCCAGTTCTGCACCAAGCCCGGCCTGGTGCTGGTGCCCGCCGGGGCGGCCGGTGACCGGCTGGAGAAGGCCCTCGCCGCCTCCGCCGCCGACGCGCCCGCCGGGGCGCTGCTGGACCCGCGGATCCGTGAGTCCTTCCTCGCCGGCTTCGCCGAGCGGGCCGCGCTGCCGGGCGTCTCCGTCGCACTGGAGGCGGGCGCGGCCGAGGGCGAGCGGGCCGTCGAGGGCGCGCCGCTGGCCGTGCGGCCCGGGTTCCTCACGGTGCCCGCCGAACGGCTGCTCGCCGGCGAGGACCACCGGGCGCTGCTGGAGGAGTGCTTCGGCCCGGTCACCGTCGTCGTCCGCTACGACGGCGCCGAGCAGGCGGCGGCCGTGCTGGCGGCGGTCGGCGGCAACCTGACCGCCACCCTGCATGCCGAGCCCGACGAGCCGGAGGCGGGCGAGCTGCTCGCGCGGCTCGCCGGGATCGCCGGGCGGGTGCTCTTCGGCGGCTGGCCGACCGGCGTCGCGGTCGCGCCCGCGCAGCACCACGGCGGTCCCTACCCGTCCTCGACCTCGACCTCCACCTCGGTGGGGGCCACCGCGATCGAGCGCTGGCTGCGGCCGGTGACCTACCAGAACGCGCCGCAGCGGCTGCTGCCCGCGGAGCTGCGGGACGCCGGGCTGCCGGGGCTGCCGCGGCACGTCGACGGCGTGCTGACGACCGGGGCCTGAGGCCTGCCGGCGCCGGCCTCGCGGAGGTGCTCGAGGCCCTCGGGGGAGCACGTGCGCACGCCGGGCGGTCACCCGCTCGGCGGGCACCGCGGATCCGCCGCCCAACCGTTGCGAGCCGGGGCTCGCCCGGCGGCCGGGGATGCGGCAGCATGATCCTCATGCCTGCACTGAGTCGTGCGGAGGCCGTCGAACGGCGGCGTCTGCTGGATGTCCGTTCCGTCGTGGTGGAGCTCGACCTCACGCGGGGGGAGGAGATCTTCGGCTCCCGTACCGAGATCCGCTTCGCCTGCACCGAGCCCGGCGCGGCGACCTTCCTGGACGTCAAGCCGCACGCGCTGCTGCGCGTGGCGCTCAACGGGCAGGAGCTCGACCCGGCGGCCCTGGCCGACGGGCGCTTCCCGCTCGACGAGCTGGCCGCGGAGAACGTCCTGCTGGTCGAGGCCGACATGGCCTACTCGCGCACCGGCGAGGGCATGCACCGCTTCACCGACCCGGAGGACGGCGAGGCCTACGTCTACACCCAGGCGTTCCTCGACGACGGCCCGCGCTTCTTCGCCTCCTTCGACCAGCCCGACCTCAAGGCCCCCTATCGGATGGCGGTCCGGGCGCCGGAGGGCTGGACGGTCGTCGGCAACACCCGGCCGGTGCAACGGCCGGGCGGCGTATGGGAGTTCGAGACCACCCAGCCGATCAGCAGCTACCTGGTCGCGGTCGTCGCCGGTCCGCTGCACTCGGTGCACGCCGAGCACGACGGCATCCCGCTGGGCCTGCACTGCCGCCGCTCGCTCGGGAAGTACCTGGACGCCGACGCCGAGGAGATCCTCGACATCACCCGGCGCTGCCTGGACCACTACCACGCGATCTTCCGCGAGTGGTACCCCTTCGGCTCCTACGACCAGTGCTTCGTCCCGGAGTTCAACGCGGGCGCGATGGAGAACCCCGGCTGCGTCACCTTCCGCGAGGAGTTCGTCTTCCGCGCCGCGGTCACCGAGGCGCAGCGCGAGGAGCGCGGCATCGTGATCGCGCACGAGATGGCGCACATGTGGTTCGGCGACCTGGTCACCATGCGCTGGTGGAACGACCTGTGGCTGAACGAGTCCTTCGCCGAGTTCATGGGCCAGCAGACGATGGTGGAGGCCACCCGCTTCGGCGACGCCTGGACCGGCTTCGCCGCCGGCCGCAAGCCCTGGGGCTACGCCGCCGACCAGCGGCCCTCCACCCACCCGGTCGCCGCCGGCGCCGCCGAAGTCGCCGACACCGCACAGGCCCTGCAGAACTTCGACGGCATCTCGTATGCCAAGGGCGCATCCGTGCTACGCCAACTCGTCGCCTGGCTCGGGGAGGAGCACTTCCTGGCCGGCCTCAACGAGCACTTCTCCCGGCACCGCTTCGGCAACGCCTCGCTGGAGGACCTGCTCGACTCGCTCGCCGCGGTCAGCGGCCGGGACGTGCACGGCTGGGCCGAGCGGTGGCTGCGCACCAGCGGCGTCGACACCCTGCGGGTCGAGCGCGGAACCGGCGGCGGCACCTCCGCCGCGATCCTGCAGCACTCGCCCGACGGGGTGCTGCGCCCGCACCTGATCGAGGTCGGCTGCTACGACCGGCTGCCCGGCGGCGGGGTGACGCTGCGCAAGCGCCTGTCCGTGGAGCTGCCCGGCGAGGAGCGCGGCGCCGAGCTCCCGGGCGTCGGCACCTCCCCGCTGCTGGTCCCCAACGACACCGACCTCGGCTACGCCAAGGTCCGCCTGGACGAGGATTCCTGGCGGATCGTCAGGGAGGAGCTCGGTGGCGTCCCGGACTCCCTTGCCCGCGCGGTGCTCTGGGCGCACGTCCGCGACCTGGTGCGGGACGCCGAGCTTCCCGGCGAGGAGTACCTGGCGCTGCTGGAACCGCAGTTGGCGCGCGAGGACTCCGTGCGGCTGGTGGAGTCCGCGCTCGCCTTCGCCCAGGACTCCGTCGCCGACTGCTACCTGCCGCCCGCGCGCCGGCCCGCCGCGCTGGCCGTGATCGCCGCGGCCTGCCGGGCGCTGCTGCGCCGCAGCGAGGGGGAGCCGCGGGCGGCCGACGTGCGGCTGGTCGCCGTCCGCGGCCTGATCGACGCCTCCGCCACTCCGGCCGAACTCGCCGACCTGCGGCAGTGGTTGTCGGACGGCACGGTCCCCGGCGGGCCGGTGCTCGACGCCGAACTGCGCCGGCGGGTGCTCTACCGGCTCTGCGCGGCGGGGGAGGCGGGCGAGCCGGAGATCGCGGAGGAGCTGCGCCGCGACCCCAGCGACACCGGCGCCGAGGGCGCCGCCCGCTGCCGCGCCGCGCTGCCCGAGCCGGAGGCCAAGGAGCGCGCCTGGGCGGCGGCGATGAGCGGCGACCTCTCCGCCTACCTGCTCAAGGCCACCTTCCAGGGCTTCTGGCAGCCGGCGCAAGCCGGGCTGCTGGCGCCCTGGCTGCCGCGCTGGTTCGCGGAGGCGCCCGAGGCGGCCCGCCGCGGGCCGGCGGTGGCGCGGGTGCTCACCCTGGACGGCTTCCCGGCGTACGCGGCGGAGCCGGAGGTCGCGGAGATGGCGGAGGAGTGCCTGCGCCGGGACGACCTGACGGCGGCGCTGCGCCGCGGGCTGGTGGACCGCGCCGACGACCTGCGGCGGGCCCTGCGCGCACGGGAGGCCGAGTGATGTCGGCGGATCGCGGCGCGGAGGGCCGGGAGACGGAGGGCCGGATGACGGAGGGCCGGACGACGGCGCAGGACGGGCCGACGCTGCGGGTGCGCGGCCGGGTGCTGGTCGGGCCGGAGGACGTGCGGGACGAGCTGTGGGTGGTCGGCGGCCGGGTGACCTTCACCCCGCCGGCCGGGGACGCGGCGCGCGACGTGCGCACCCTGGAGGGCTGGGCGCTCCCCGGCCTGACCGACGCGCACTGCCACGTCGGCCTGGACGCGCACGGCCCGGTGCCCGCCGAGACCGCGGAGAAGCAGGCGCTGGCCGACCGCGAGGCCGGCACCCTGCTGATCCGGGACGCCGGTTCGCCTTCCGACACCCGCTGGATCGACGACCGCGAGGACCTGCCGCGGATCATCCGGGCCGGCCGCCACATCGCCCGCACCCGCCGCTACATCCGCAATTTCGCGCACGAGATCGAACCGCCGGACCTGGTCGCCCATGTGCGGCGGGAGGCGCGGCGGGGCGACGGCTGGGTGAAGCTGGTCGGCGACTGGATCGACCGCGGGGTCGGCGACCTGGCGCCCTGCTGGCCGCGCGAGACCGTCGCCGAGGCGATCGCCGCCGCGCACGAGGAGGGCGCGCGGGTCACCGCGCACTGCTTCGCCGAGAGTTCGCTCGCCGACCTGGTGGAGTCCGGCATCGACTGCGTCGAGCACGCGACCGGGCTGACCGAGGAGACGATCCCGCTCTTCGCCGAACGGGACGTGGCGATCGTCCCGACGCTGGTCAACATCGGCACCTTCCCGTCGATCGCGGCGAGCGCGGAGGGCAAGTTCCCGGGCTACGCCGCGCACATGCGGCGCCTGCACGAACGCCGGTACGCGACGGTCGCGGCCGCGCACGAGGCCGGGATCCGGATCTACGCCGGGACCGACGCGGGCGGGTCGCTGCCGCACGGACTGATCGCGGACGAGGTCGCCGAGCTGGCGAAGGCCGGGCTCCCGCCGCTGACCGCGCTCTCCGCCGCCACCTGGGGCGCGCGCGAGTGGCTCGGGCGCCCCGGGATCGAGGAGGGCGCTCCGGCGGACCTGGTCGTCTACGCCGAGGACCCGCGCGCCGACCTGCGGACCCTGGCGGCTCCCCGCGCGGTGGTCCTGCGCGGGCAGGTGCGCTGACGCCGACCGACCGCGCCGCGCCGGGGCAACCACGGGAACCTGTCCCGTTTTCCGGGACAGGTTCCCGCGCGGAGCTGTCGGAGGGGGCCGATAGGGTGACGGCCATGGCAGCGAGACCGCTTCATGAGACCGTCGAGGCCGGCTGGGCGAAGGCGCTCGAACCGGTGGCCGGCCGGATCGCCGAGATGGGCGACTTCCTGCGCGCGGAGATCGCCGCGGGCCGCACCTACCTCCCCGCCGGGCCGAACGTGCTGCGCGCCTTCCACCAGCCCTTCGACGAGGTCCGGGTGCTGATCGTCGGTCAGGACCCGTACCCGACCCCCGGGCACGCCGTCGGGCTGTCGTTCTCGGTGGGGCCCGAGGTGCGGCCGCTACCGCCGAGCCTGGTCAACATCTTCACCGAGTACCAGCGCGACCTGGGCCTTCCCGAGCCGTCCACGGGCGACCTCACGCCCTGGGCCGAGCGGGGCGTGCTGCTGCTGAACCGCGCGCTGACCACCGCCCCGCGCCGGCCCGCCGCGCACCGCGGCAAGGGCTGGGAGGAGGTGACCGAGCAGGCGATCCGCGCGCTGGTCGCCCGGGAGCGCCCGATGGTGGCGATCCTCTGGGGGCGCGACGCCCGCAACCTCGCGCCGCTGCTCGGCCCGGTGCCGCGCATCGAGTCGGCGCACCCCAGCCCGATGTCGGCGGACCGGGGCTTCTTCGGCTCCCGCCCGTTCAGCCGGGCCAACGAACTGCTCGACCGCCAGGGCGCCGCGCCGGTGGACTGGCGCCTGCCCTGACGCCGCGCGCCTGGCCTGACGCCTGACGCCCGACGCCGCGCCGCTCCCGGGCGGAGCGGCGCGGCGCGGCGGCGAGAGGGCGGTCAGTCCTCGATCTGGATGCTCACGCCGGAGCTCGGGACTGTGGTTGAGGTGACCGCCTCCAGGGTGCCGGGCAGTACGTCGGTGCACAGCACGATGGGGCTGCCGTTGTAGGTCACGTACCCGGCGTTGCAGGCGCCCCAGTTGCCGTTGCCGTAGTAGAGCCAGCCCTCGTAAGCGACCCCCTTGACCGCCGCCTTCCACAGGTTGAAGTCGTGGCAGGTGGTCGAGCTGGTGGGCGGCTTGGTGAAGGTGCTGCCGCCCCCGACCTCCGGGAGGCCGTGCGCGTTGGTGCCCTCCGCCCCGGTCGTGCCGGTCGGGAAGACGCAGCCGGTGGCCGCACTCGCCGACTCCGCCGGGGCCACGACGGCGGTGACGCCCCCGATCAGCCCGAAGACCGCCAGTCCGGTCAGCAGCCGCTTGGTCACGCTCATGTGATTCTCCCATCGATCACATGCGGCGCCCTCCGGCTCCCCCATGGACGCCGGAGGACACCGCGTTCCCCCTGACCCCGGGTTCGCCGGGGGTCGGTGCACACCCTCCTGGCTCCGGCGGCCCGCCGGCCAGTCCCTCCGGCAGATTGACGGGCCGTCGGGACGGGGCGGGCGCTGAGCTGCGGATTCCCGCCGCCGCCTGGGTGGTCGCCGGGACGGGCACGGCCCGTGGGACGGCCGGGCCCACGCCGTGGAACGCTGCCGGGCGCCCCGGGGCGGGATCCTGTGGAAGACCGCCACGCACACCTGTGCGACGCCGCTAGGATCGCTGCCTGACGGAGTGCGCGACGCGTGGAGGGGGTGCGGAGACGTCCCTCACACCCGAGGCAGAGGGGACAGTCGATGGCGCGGTGGCGCGCGTTGGCCGCGGGGGTCGATCCGGCGGTCGCACGATTCGTCTCGGAGCTGCGGCGGGTGAAGGACGCCTGCGGGCGCACCATCCCCGAACTCGCCCGGGAGACGGGCTACAGTGCCTCCTCCTGGGAGCGGTACCTCAGCGGCCGGGTGCTGCCGCCGCGCGAGGCGGTCGAGGCGCTGGCGGGTGCCGCCGGCACCGACCCGCTGCGGCTGCTCGCGCTGCACGAGCTGGCGCGCGAGTCCCGGCGGGGGAGCGCGCCGGGCGCGCGGTCCGGGGAGGCCGCGGCGAGCGGGCCGGCGGGGAGCGGGCCGAGCGGACCGGCGGGGAGCGGGCCGAGCGGGCCGGCGGGGAGCGGTGCCGATCCGGACCGGCGGCCCGGCGACGCGACGGAGGCCGCGGAGGCCGACGCGGCCGCGGGCGCCGGAACGGCCGCCGACCCCGCTTCCGAAGTGCCGCACCGTGGGCGTCCGTCGAGACCGGTCCTTCGCTCCCTGCTCACCGCGCTGGCGGGCGCGGCGGTCGGGGCGGCGGTCACCGCGCTGATCCTGGGGCCCGGCTCCGGCGCGGGAACCGGCCACCCGGTCGCGGCCGTCGCCCAGCGGGTGATCTACACCTGCACCTACACCCGGCGGGACGGCCTCTGGTACGCCGGCAACAGCACGACCAGCAGCGACCAGCTGGTGGTGGACCGGACCGGGCCCGAGGTCGCCGAACTGCAGTGCCTGCTGCAACGGGTGGGGATCTCGCCCGGCGGCGTCGACGGCTCCTTCGGGCCGCTGACCGAGGCCGCGGTGATCCGGGCCCAGAAGAAGTTCGGCCTCGACGTCGACGGGCAGGTCGGCCCCCGCACCTGGGCCGCACTGCGGCGATGAGCGGTGCGACCCGCCCCGGCGGGGCGGCGGACGGGACGCCGCTGGAGTGCGCGCGGCTGGCGGCCGAGCTGCGCGTGCTCCGCGAGCGGTCCGGTCTCTCGCTGGCCGCGCTCGCCGAGGAGTCGGCCTACAGCAAGTCCTCGTGGCAGCGCTATCTCACGGGCCGGGCGCTGCCGCCCTGGCTCGCGGTGCGCGCGCTCTGCCGCTTCGCGGGCGAGCCGGAGCCCCGGATCCGCGTGCTGTGGGAGCTGGCGGAGGCCGCGTGGAGCCGGCGCGGCTCGGTCGAACGGGAGAGCACGACGGCAGAGGACCCCGTCCCGGCACCGGAGGCGCAGCCACGGACGCAGCCGGCGCCCGAGGCCGAGCCCGCGCCGACGGAAGCACCACCGGGGTGCCCGATCCCGGCGCGCGCGTTCCCCCTCCGTCGTCGTCGCCGGCCCGGCCCGGCCGCGGCGGTCGCGGTGCTCGTCGTCTGCGTGGCCGCCGCCCTCGGCACCGCCGTGGCCACGGGTGCGCTGGACGCCCCCGCCTCGACGGCGAACGCCGTCCGCGGCGGGTTCCACGTCCTGTGCACCGGTGCCCCCTGCGCTGGGAAGGACCCGGGGACCATGCTGTGCGGCGTCGAGCCGCAGACGCTGCTGCACGTGGACGGCGCGGCCGGGGCGGCCGGCGCCGGCATCGAGATCCGCTACAACCCGCTGTGCCGGGCGGTGTGGGCGCGGGCCTGGCACACCCGCCTCGGCGACCGGCTCACGGTGAGCGCGCCCGGCGAGGCGGCGCAGAGTGTCGCCGTCACCGATCCGCGGCTGCTCGACGCCTTCGTCTACACGCCGCTGCTCCCCGTCCCGGGCCGGCACGCGGTGCTGACGGTCTGCCTGGAGGGCCCGCCGGGCGGTGAGCCGGTGTGCCGGCGGGCGCCTGCGCCGTGAGACGGCCTATCGGGGATGGATCCAGGGGACGTTCTGGTCCATCAGGAAGTACTCGGCCGGGCTGCGCGGGCGGTCGCCGGAGGACAGCGCGGCGGCCGGGTCGCTCTGCACGCGCTTGGGGTCGACCCCGCGGATCGCTTTCAGTTGCGCGCGGACCGTCTCGACCATGTCCGGCGGCCCGGAAACGAAGGTGTGCGGCCACTGGTGAGGTTCCGGACGCCGCCCCAACTGCTCGCCGATGACCACCAGTTCGCGCAGCAGCTCGGCGCCCGCGCCGCTGCCGCCGCCGTTGCCGCCGGTACCCGCGCCCGCGTTGCCGCTGCCGTTGCCACTGGCACTGCCGCCGGCCAGGCCCTCGCGACGGGCGCGGGCACTGCCGAAGGCGTCGAAGGCGCCGGCGGCGCGCGGCGGACGCGACCGGGGCCGGTCCGGAGTGATGACGACGTCCACCCGGATCCCGGTCTCCCGCAGCCGGTCGTGGCCGGCGACGTCGTAGACCCGCTGGTCGCTGGAGGCGCCGATCAGCACGCGGGCGGACTGCAGGGTCCGCCGCGTCAGGGCGTCCTCCAGCAGTGCCTTGATCGGCGCCCAGCCGGTGCCGCCGGCCACGCACAGCATGTCGATCCGGTCGTCCGGGGGCAGCGTCATCTCGCCGCGCGGCGGGCCGATCCGGATCGGGTTGTTCGGGTACAGCTGCTCCACCAGGGCGGTGCTGAGCAGCCCGCCGGGGACCCGGCGCACGTGGAACTCCAGCGAGCCGTCCCGGCGCGGCGCGTTGGCCAGCGAGTACGGCCGCCACACCTGGGGCACCTGGGGCACGCACAGCGTGGTGTACTGGCCGGCCCGGTAGGGGTAGTGCTGGTGCGGCAGCACCGTGAGCACCACCAGGTCGTCGCCGTGCCGCCGGAGATCGACCACCTCGCCGTCCCACCACAGCGGCGTCCCCTCCGGCACGTCCTCGGCCGCCGCGACCATGACATCCGTGATGATGCCGTAGGCGGCCACCCAGGACTCCTCGACCTCGGGGGTCCAGGCGCTGCCCGCGAAGTACTTGAGGGTGGCGATCAGGCTCGCGCCGACGGCCGGGTAGTGCTCCGGTCGGGTCCCGAACTTCCGGTGGTCGAAGCCGAGTCCGCGCAGGTAGGCCACCAGCGTGTCGGTCTGGTCGATGTTCTTCGCGGCCGTGGTCAGGGCGGCGAAGAGCCGGTCGCGCTGCTCGTCCATCCGGGCCGGGAACATCGCCCGGACCTCCGGGTGGTGGTGGAAGAGGTGCGCGTAGAAGAACTTCGGCAGCTGTTCCGCGCGCCTCTCCACGACGGAGAAGCTCCACTTGATCAGATAGGGGTCGACAGGCAACGCGAGCACTTCCTGGGTGGGGAGGTGGAACGGGGGCGCCGGGCTCGTCCAGAACCCCGGCGCCCCCTGCGCGGGCCGCTCCGAAAGGGCGTCGGAGCGGTCCTGACGGCTGACCGGATCAGTTCTGGCCGTGCCAGAGGTCCGGGCCGAACACCTCGTAATGGATGTCGGCGGCGGCCACGCCGAGGCCCAGCAGCTGCTCCCGGACGGCGCGCATGAAGGGCAGCGGCCCGCACAGGTAGACCACCGAGTCGGCCGGGATCTCGACGCCGCTCAGGTTCATCAGGCCGGTCCGCTCGGCGGGCCAGGCGCCCTTCGGCCGCTCGTACCAGGTGTGCGCCTGGAAGTCGCCCAACCGGCCTGCGGCGTCGGCCAGTTCGGTGCGGAACGCGTGGCTCGCCTCGTCGCGGTCGGCGTGCAGGGCGATGACGCGGCGGGTGGAGCCGGTGGCCGCGAGGTGGCTGAGGATCCCCGTCATCGGGGTGTTGCCGATGCCGGCGGAGACCAGCACGACCGGCCGCTGGGACCGCTCGTCCAGCACGACGTCGCCGAAGGGGGCGCTCACGCGCAGCACGTCGCCCTCGTGCACGTGGTCGTGGAGGTGGTTGGAGACCTCGCCGGCCGGGTCGTCGGCATTGCGCTTGACACTGAAGCGCAGCGCGCCCGACGCCTGCCCGGACAGGCTGTACTGGCGTATCTGGCGGGCGCCGTCCGGCAGTTGGACCTGCACGGAGACGTACTGCCCGGGCTGTGCGGCCGGCAGCGGGGCGCCGTCCACGGGGGCCACGAAGAAGGTCACGACGTCCGCGGTCTCCTGCCGGCGGGCCACGACGCGGTACTCGCGCGCGGCGGCGCCGCCGTGGGCCTCGGCCTGCTGGTAGAGGTTCGACTCGATCGCGATGAGGGCGTTGGCCATCAGCCAGTAGACCTCGTCCCAGGCGGCGGCCACCTCGGGGGTGACCGCGGCGCCGAGCACCTCGACGATGGAGGCGAACAGGTAGTCGTGCACGACCTGGTACTGGTCCGCGGTGATGCCCAGCGAGACGTGCCGGTGCGCGATCCGGGCGAGCATCGCGTCGGGGCGCTGGTCGGGGTGGTCCAGCAGTGCGGTGGCGAAGATCGCGATCGAGCCGGCGAGGGCCTGCGGCTGCTCGCCGGTGACCTGGTGGCCGCGGTTGAACAGGTCGCGCAGCAGGACGGGGTGGTCCGCGAAGAGCTTGCCGTAGAAGAGGCTGCTGATGTCGCCGATCGCACCGCCGACCGCGGGCAGGGTGGCGCGGACGGTTGCGGCGGATGTCTCGGACAGCAAAGTCGACTCCGATCAGGTCTGAGCAGCACGGGAAGATCGCAGTCGGTATTGAAGCGTACGCGCACGTCGCCGCCCGAACCGTTGTCCCGCGGCCGCGGCGGCTCTCAACAGGCATATGCGGACGGCCGGTTCCGCTCCCGAACCCCGGTTTTGGAGGGTCCGAAGAGGGGCATTCACGCTCAGCCATCACTCGTCACGGTTCCTGCGCACAACCGCCCCGGGATGTGACTCCGGAGTAAGGAAGGAAAAACTTCCACTGCACAAGCCCGAGTTGAGCACTCGTCACACCCAATCGGATGATTAGCCTCCGGAACTGCCGGTTCTGAAGCGGGGGTTGCGTGGAGGGGCGTGTGGGCGGAGGGGGTGGCGTCAACGAGTGGTGTGTGCGCTCACTCGAAAGCGTGAAGTGACGTTTGGTGACCTTAAGGTGACGAACAGTTCGACAGGATGAGGGCTCGTCCCACACCCACGCGAGAGGGTCCTCATGCTGTCCAGGTTTCCCACCCGCCGACCGTCCCGGCGCCGTGCGTCGCTCGTCACCGCGGCCGTCCTCGGCGCGGCGGCGCTCGCGGTCATACCGGCCGCCACCGCCACCGCCGTGCCCGCGGGAGCGCTCGCACCCGCGCGGGACCCCGGCGCGTCCCACGGCGCGGCCTCCGCCGAGACCGCGGCGGTGGCGCTCGACGTGCGGCTGCTGCGAAGCCGCGCGGACGTGCCGGTCTCGCTGACCCTCAACGCGGTCAGCGCCCCGGCCACCCGCCGCGTCACCGCGCTGACGGCGACCGTCGCCGGGGTCCAAGGCGGGCGCTCCTCCCTGCTCGCGGCGAAGGCCGGGCGGACCGACGCGGTCGTGGACCGCCGCGGCGCCCGAGCCTCGGTCACGCTCACCCGTGCCGAGATCGGCGTGCCCGGCCTGGCCGGCGGGCTGCTGCTGAGCGCCGACGCGATCAGGGCGCAGGCCGACTGCCCGCTGGACGGCCGGCCGAGCGCCTCCGCCGAACTGCTCGGCGTCGTGACCGTGCTCGGCAGGCACGTCGACGTCAGCGCGGACGGGCCGAGCGAGGTGACCGTGCCGGGGCTGGGCACGGTGGCACTCACGCTGACCCGGCACACCGCCACCAGCGACCGCGCCGCCGCCACCGCGCTGGAGATCGCTGTCGACGTGAATCCGGGGAAGCTCAACGTCGCCGAGGTGCACGGCTCGGTGACGGTCGCTCAGGCGCGGTGCGAGTCGCCGCGGCGCGCGCGGGCGGGCGGCGGCGCCGATCCGTCCCCGCCGACGGAGACCGGCTCGCCGATCCCCGCGCCGAGCACCTCGGCCGCGGCCCCGGCGCCCACCACCACCTCGGCCGCGGCGGGCACGGTCGCCTACGCGCCGTCGGGTGCGGCCGGCGCCGACCCGGTCCGGAACCAGGGCCTCGCCGAGACGGGAGGCGGGTCGCACGCCCTGCCGATCGCGCTCGGAGGAGCGGCCCTGGTGCTGGTCGGCGGCGCCACCGCTCTCGCGGCGATGCGACGCAGGCGCGGCTGACGCGGGCCGCCGTGGCTGACGCGGTCGATGCGGCCGACGCGGCCGGCGGTCGGCGCGGCTGACGCGGTCGGGGCGGCGCCCCGCGGCGGTCGCGGTCGGGGCGGCGACCCGCGGCGGTCGCGGCCGGGATCCGGGGCTCCGGGCGGCACTCCTGCCGCGCCGGAGCCCTGCCGGGTGAGCGCGCGGCACGCGGTGCGCGGCGCGTCAGCGCCCGGCGGCCGGTCCTTCGGCCAGGGTTTCCGACAGGACCTCCGCCAGGGCCGCGGTGAAGCGGTCGCTGGTGGCCGGGTCGCGGACCGCGACGCGGATCCAGTCCGGGCCGAGGCCGGGGAAGGTGTCGCCGCGCCGGGTTGCGAATCCGCAGGCGCGCAACCCCTCGCGCACCTGCGCGCCGTGCGGGGCTCTCAGCAGCAGGAACGAGGAGGCGGGGACGCCGTACAGGCGCACGCCCAGCGGTTCCAGCGCGGTGAGCGCGGCCCGCAGATGCTCGCGGTGGGCGGCGATTGTCAGTGCCGCGTGGTGGGCTTCCTCCAGAGCGGACGGCGTCGAGCAGGCGCGCGCCGCGACCAGCGCCGGAGTGGAGACGGGCCACAGCGGGCGGCAGCGGTCGAGCGCGGCGACGGTGCCGGCCGAGGCGAGCAGATAGCCGATGCGCAGGCCGGCCAGGCCCCAGGTCTTGGTCAGGCTGCGCAGGACGACCAGTCCGGGCAGGTCCTGGCGGCCGGCCAGGGATTCGGGCTCGCCGGGGACGGTGTCGGAGAAGGCCTCGTCCACGACCAGCGTGCGCCCGGGGCGCGCGAGCCGGGCGAGTGCTTCGGCGGGATGCAGAACGGAGGTGGGGTTCGTGGGATTGCCGATCACGATCAGGTCGGCCGAGTCCGGTACGGCGGCGAGGGCCTCGGGCGTCAGCCGGAAGCCGTCCTCGGCGCGCAGCAGCAACCGGTCCGGCCGGTGCCCGGCGTCGCGCAGCGCCGCCTCCGGCTCGGTGAACTGCGGGTGCACGACCAGCGGGTGGCGCGGCGCGAGGGCGCGGGCGAGCAGCACGAAGGCCTCCGCCGCGCCCGCGGTGAGCAGCGCCTCGGCGGGCGGGCGCCCGTGCCGTGCGGCCACCTCCGCGCGGGCGGCGGTCCCGTCCGGGTACGCGGCCAGGTCGTGCAGCGAGGCGGCCAGCGTCTCGCGCAGCCACGTCGGCGGCGTGCCGGCGCGGACGTTGACGGCGAGGTCGACCAGGCCGGGCGCGGCGTCGGAGTCGCCGTGGTGGCGCAGGTCCGGTTCGAGGTCAGTGGACATGGCCGGCACCGCCCTCGGCGCCGTGATGGTGGCCGCCGTGATGGTGGTGGTCGTGGCCGTGCGGGTGCGCGGGGTCGTCGGGGTGGTGGTGCGGCTGCTGCGCCTGGCCCACCCGGTCCTCGAAGCCGGGCATCGCGATCCGGTAGACGCAGGTGTCGCAGTTCATCCGCAGGTCCCCGGCGAGCGCCTCCCGGTAGCGCTCCAGGACGAGTTCGGCCAGCTCGGGGGTGGCGCCCAGCACGCCGGCCGTGCGGACCTCGACCTCCGGGCGGCCCTGCGCCCAGGTGTGGGACTGCTCCACCACCCGGTCCGGCAGCACGCCGGCGAAGAGGAAGTAGGGGAGGACCACGATCCGGCGGGCGCCCAGCCGCCGGCAGCGCTCCAGGCCGGCCGGGACGTCGGGCGCGGCCAGCGAGACGAACGCGGTCTCCACGCCCGCGAGTCTCCGTCCCTCCCACAGCAGCCGGGCCACCTTGTGCACCTCGGCGTTGGCGTCGGGGTCGGTCGAGCCCCGCCCGACCAGCAGCACGGTGGTCTCCGCCCGCTCCTCGTGCCGGAGCACCTCGTCCAGCCTGCGCTCCAGCACGGTCAGCAGGTGCGGGTGCGGGCCGAGCGGGCGGCCGTAGCCGAAACTGGTGCCGGGGTGGCGCAGCTTCTCCCGGGCCAGCGCGGCGGGGATGTCGCCCTTCGCGTGCCCGGCCGAGACCAGCACCAGCGGCACGGCCGCGAACCGCCGCGCGCCCTGGGCGACCAGCTCGGCCACGGCGTCGCCGAGCGGCGGCGGCGAGAGCTCGATGAAGCCGCCGCCGACGGGCGTCTCGGGCAGGTGCTCGCGCAGCCCGGCGACGAACTCGCGGAAGGCGGCGGCACCGGCGTCGTCCCGGGTGCCGTGGCCGACCAGCAGCAGGGCCGGGGAGGGGGTGGTCATGCGGTGGGCTCCTTGCGGGGTCCGGCGGGGCGTGGGGTCGGAGTTCGGGTCGTGGTAGGGGTGGTGCGGGGTTGTGCCGTGCGGGCCTGTGCGGCGCGGGCCCGTGCGGCGCGGGCCTGTGCGGCGCGGCCGCCGGCGGTCACCGGTGGAGGTCGGGGTAGAGGAGAGCGTTCACGGCCGCCGCGGCGACCGCAGAACCGCCCTTCTCGGAGCGGTTGCTGACGGCGGGCAGGCCGGACTCCCGGAGCGCCTGCTTGGACTCGGCGGCGCCGACGAAGCCCACCGGCAGCCCGATCACCAGGGCCGGCCGGGCCTCTTCCGCCAGCCTGATCAGCTCCTCCAGCGCGGTGGGCGCGCAGCCGACCACCCACACCGCCCCCGGCCCGGTCTCCTCCAGAGCCAGCCGGACCGCCGCCGCGGACCGGGTCAGCCCCGGCCCGGAGCGGGCCTCGCGCAGCCGGCAGACGGCCGGCCTCGCGGTGATCCCGGCGGCGACCATCCGCACGTCCGCGACGATCGCCGCCGTCCCGTCGGCCAGCGCCCCGGCGGCGCGGGCGAGATCGGCCTCGGAGGAGACCACCAGGTCGTTGAGGTAGTCCAGATCGGCGCTGGCGTGCACCACGCGCTCGGTGACCGCGCGGGTCAGCGGCGGCAGCGCGGAGGTGTCGGCGCGCGCACGCAGGATGCGGTAGGACTCCTGCTCGATGGGGTGCACGGTGCGGGGCGTCATGGGCGGTGGGTCTCCGTCGCGAGAGGGGAGGCGGGCGTGGGGAGCCCGGTGGTGAGGACGATGGCGTCGGCGGGACAGATCTCCAGGCACTCCAGGCAGCCGGTGCAGAGATCCTGACGGACCGTCAGCAGGTCCGCGCCCGAGCCGGCGGCACCGGTGCCGGCCGGGCGGATGGCGTGGACCGGGCAGGTCAGCAGGCAGGCCCCGCAGCCCTGGCAGCCCGATGTCACCCGCACCGGCGCGGTCGCGCGTGCGGTCGGGCTCGCGCTCGTGCCCGCGGTCGCTCGCGCCTCCGCGCCGGCCTGCGGCGGTGCCGCCACGCCGCTCACCGCTGCCACCGGTAGCCGCGCGGGGTGACGAACCGGCCGCCGACCCGCCGGGAGGCGCTGTTGCCGACGACCACCACGGTCGTCATGTCGACCGTGGTCACGTCCACCTCCGCGAGGGTGGTGACGGTGTGCCACTGGTCCGGACGCGAGACGGCGTGCGCCACGCCGACCGGGGTGGAGGCCGGCTCGCGGTGCTCGCCGAGGATGCCGAGCGCCTTGGGAAGCTGCCAGTCCCGGCCCCGGCTGCGCGGGTTGTAGAAGGTGACCACCAGGTCGGCCTCGGCGGCGGCGCGCACCCGCCGCTCGATCACCTCCCAGGGGGTGTGCAGGTCGGAGAGGCTGATCGCGACGTGGTCGTGGCCGAGCGGTGCGCCCAGCAGTGCGGCCGCCGCGAGCGCCGCGGTCACCCCCGGCACCCCCACCACCTCGATGTCCGTACTCGCCTCGGCGAGGGCGGGGGAGGCCATCGCGTAGACGCCGGCGTCGCCGCTGCCGATCAGCGCGACGGCCAGTCCCTCCCGGGCCAGGCGGACGGCCGAGCGGGCCCGTTCCTCCTCCGCGCCGAGCCCGGAGGACTCGATCCGGGTGCCGGGGCGCAGCAGGTCCCGGATCTGGTCCAGGTACTGGTCCAGGCCGACGACGACGGAGGCGCGGCGCAGCTCCTCGCGGGCCCGCGGCGTGAGCAGGTCCCGCGCGCCGGGGCCGAGGCCGACCAGGGCGAGCCGCCCGCGCGGGCGCCGCCGGGCCACGGCCACGGTCGCCATCGCCGGCGAGCCGTCGGCGCGCACCGACTTGCGCTTGGGGACGAGGAGTTCGGCGACGTCGGCGGGCGCGGGCGCCAGGCCCGGGTGGGCCGCGACCGCGCCGCGGGCGTGGGCCAGCGCCGCGGCCTCGGCCACGCTGGCCGTGCCCACGGCGGCCAGCGGCGCCTCGGACGGATTGGGCACCTCGACCGCGGCCAGCACCTCCCCCGGCAGGGCCACCAGCTCGACGCCGTACGCTCGCGCCGCCTCCAGCAGCCCCGGCTCGCCGGCCTTCGCGTCCACCGTGGCCAGGGCGGCGACGGACGCGGCGGAGAGCCCGGCCTCCTCCAGCGCGGCGCCGATCAGGTCGGTGACCTCCTCCGCCGGGACGCCCCGGCTCGCGCCGACCCCGACCACCAGCGTGCGCGGCCGCAGCACGGCGACGGGCGCGCCGTCGTCCTCCGGCAGGTCCGACGGAAGCGGGTCCGACGGAAGCGGGTCCGACGAGACCGCGTCCGACGGGGGCTCCAGCCGGTCGGTGACCCGCAGGACGGGGCTGCCGGCCGGAGCGGAGCCGGTGACGTTCGGGGGAAGCGCGGGCAGCGGATGCCCCTGCGGGTTCTCCAGCCGGACGGGCGTGCCGTCCAGCACGGCGCGGGTGACGGCGGCGACCGCGCCCTCGACCGCCCAGCCGAGCGTGTCCAGCCCGGGGATCCCGGTGGCGTCGGTCGCCGTGGTCACCACCGGCACAGCGTCCAGCAGTTCGGCGATCCGCTCGGCGAGGGCGTTGGCCCCGCCGGCGTGCCCGCCGAGTACCGGCACGGCGAACCGCCGCGCCTCGTCCACGCACACCACGCCGGGGTCGCTCGCCTTGTCGCCGAGCAGCGGGGCGAGCAGCCGCACGGTCGCGCCGACCGCGAGCAGGGCGACCACCTGGTCGCACTCCTGCCAGGCGCGCCGCAGCGAGGCCGCGACCCCCTCGGGCGCCTCGACGAGGCGCGCCTCGGGCAGGCGCTCGGCGAGCTCGGCGGCGGTGCGCCGGCCGGCGGCGGTGGCGGCGATCAGGCCGATCACAGGGCGACTCCTCGGGTGCCGCCGGGATCGGCGGCGGTACGGGCGGAACTGCTGGTAGGGGCGGAACGGGTGGGCTCGGGGCGGGTGCCCCAGAGCACGAAGACGGGGTTGACCGCGGCCAGCCGGGTGACCTCGCCCGGCAGCGGCGCGAGCCGGGCGGACTGCAGCAGCACGCCGTCCACCGCGAACCCGGCGGCGGCCAGTTCGGCGCGTACGCCCGGGACCCGGTCGAGCGCCGCCAGGGTCACCACCACCGCGCGGCGGGCGCGGGCCGCGCAGGCCCGGACGATGGACGGCAGTTCGGCCCCGCCGCCGCCGACGAACACCGCGTCCGGGTCGGCCGAGGCCGGCAGGGAGTGCAGTACGGCCGGGGCCGCGCCGTGCAGCACGGCGACGTCCACGTCGTGCGCGGCGGCGTTCGCCCGGATCCGGGCGACCCCGTCGGCCGCCCGCTCCACGGCCAGTGCGGCGGCGCCCAGCCGGGCGCACTCCACCGCGACGGAGCCGCTGCCCGCGCCGACGTCCCAGACCAGCTCACCGGTCCGCGGGCCGAGCCGGGCCAGCGCGAGGGCGCGCACCTCCGCCTTGGTGACCATGGAGTCCCGGTGCGCGAAGGCGTCCTCCGGCAGCGCCCAGCCCGAACCCCAGTCCGAGCCAGGGGCCGGCGAACGGCGGGCGCCGCCGGCCAGCGCGCGCATCGGCCCGGGCGCGGCGAGCGCCGAAGGATGCAGCGAGAGCAGCAGGCTGACGGCGGGCCAGTCCCGCGCGGCGGCCTCCTCCGGGGTGCAGCGGACCACCTGCTCGCCGGGCCCGCCGAGGTCGGAGGCCACGACGAATTCCCGCACGATCCCCGGGGTGGCCAGCAGCGCGGCGGCGAGTTCGGCCGGACCGGCGCCGGGGGCCGTGAGCACCGCGACCTTCCGGTGCGCGCGGATCACGTTCACGGCGGCCGTCGGTGCCCGGCCGTGCGCGCTGGCCACGACCGCGTCCTCCCAGGGCAGCCCGAGCCGGGCGAAGGCCACCGCGACCGAGGACGGCGCGGGCCGCACGTCCAGCGCGGCCGGTCCGAAGCGTTCGGCCAGCAGGCGCACGATGCCGAAGAACCCCGGATCGCCGGAGGCGAGTACGACGCAGCGGCGCTCCGGACGCGCGCGCCGCTCCTCGGCGATCGCGTCCAGCGCGGGTGCCGGCGGCCCGAGCACGATCCGCCGCGCGCCCGGCGGCAGCGTGACCGCGTCGAGGTGTCGCGCGGCGCCGACCACGAGCGGGACGTCCTCCGGCAACACGGGCGCCGGGCCGCCGGGCGCGCACCCGATGACGGTGATCACGACCTGCCCCCGTCGCCGCCGCCGCTCGCGCCGTCCCCGGCCGCACGCCGATCGCCCGTGCCCGTGCCCGTGCCCGGGTCCGTGCCCGTGCCCGTGCCCGGGTCCGTGCCCGGGTCCGTGCCCGGGTCCGTGTCCGTGCCTGCGCTGTTCGCGGCCGGAACGTCCGTGCCGGTGCGGCCGGTGGACGGCCTGCCCGCGCCGCCGCCTCCGCCGGGCTGTCCTCCGGCGGGCACGGGGGGCAGCAACTCCCCGCCGGTCGACGCGATGAGTCCGCGGCCGGTGAAGTCCACCATCGCGACCTCCGCCGCGAGCCGCCCCTCGCTGAAGCGTGCGAGCACCTCGGCGACCCGCGAGCACAGCTCCGCGCCGGCGGGGCCGAGCAGCCCCGCGTCCTCCCACAACTCGTAGGCGTGGCGGGCGGCGTTGGCCGCGGCGACCTCCGCGGCCAGTGCCGCGGACCCGCCGGCCGCCGCGGTGACGTCGGCGAGCACGCCGGTGTCGACCTTCGAGCGGGTGTAGTGGGTCATCAGCACGCCCGCCGCCAGCTTGGCCAGTTTCCCGGCCATGCCGACGAACACCGCCCGCTCCATCCCGCCCTCGACCGCCCGGCGCAGCGCGGCGCCGGTGAAGTCGCCGACCTCGACGAAGCAGACCTCCGGCAGCCCCGGCATCAGCGCCATCGCGCCCTTCTCGGTCCTGCCGCCGGTGCACAGCACGACGGCCCGCTCGCCCTGTGCGGAGGCCACCGAGACCGCCTGCTCGACACTGGCCCGCCAGGAGGCGGTGGAGAAGGGGCGGACGATCCCGGTGGTGCCGAGGATCGAGATGCCGCCGAGGATGCCGAGCCGGGCGTTGGTTGTCCTGCGGGCCCTCCGCTCGCCGTCCGGGACGCTGATGGTGACGTCCACCCCGCGGTCGGTGCCGTCCAGGGCCTCCTCGACGGCCTGGGTGATCATCGCCCGGGGGACGGGGTTGATCGCCGGCCCGCCGACCTCCAGCCCGAGGCCGGGCTTGGTGACCACGCCCACCCCGATCCCGCCGTGCAGATGCACCCCGGGCGTGTCCGACCAGCTCACGGTGGCGGTGAGGTGGGCGCCGTGGGTGACGTCGGGGTCGTCGCCGGCGTCCTTCACCACCGAGGCCTCCGCCCGGCCCGGGCGCAGCAGTTCGCAGCGCTCGGTCGCGAAGGTGACCCGGCGGCCGGAGGGCAGCGCGACCTCCACCACCGGCTGCGGCCGGCCGGTGGCGAGCAGCAGCGCGGCGGCGCGGGCGGCGGCGCTGGCGCAGGTGCCGGTGGTCCATCCGGTGCGCAAGGCGGTGGGCCGGACCTTCGCGGTGCGCGGAAGGTCCGGCTCGCGCAGCTCCGGCGGCACGGAGCCGCCGGCCGGCGCGCCGGGGCGCCGCGCGGAGCCGCCGGCCGGCGCGCCGGGGCGCCGCGCGGAGCCGCCGGCGCGCGCGGAGGCGCCGGCGCGCGCGGAGGCCTCCGGCGTCGGCCGGTCGGCGGGGGGCTGACTCTCGGTCATGGCAGCAGCGGGTCGGGGCCGGGCACGGCCGGTCAGCGGGCGGACCCGGAGCCGCGCAGCCGCCTGCGCGCCTCCGGGTCGGCCCGGCGGAAGGTGTGGAAGTGGCCGGGGTGGTAGAGGTGCGAGCGGGTGCCGGAGGCGGACAGCGCCGGGCCGACCAGGAACAGCGTGTGCTTCCACAGCCGGTGCTCCTTCACGGTCTCCTCCAGTGTCGCCAGCGTGCAGCGCAGCACCAGTTCGTCGGGCCAGGTCGCCTGGTAGGCGACCACGACCGGGGTGTCCTCCGGGTAGCCGCCCTCGCGCAGTTCGGCGGCGAGCTGGTGCGAGCGAGCGGCGGAGAGGAACACCGCCATGGTGGTGCCGTGCCGGGCGAACTCGCGCACCTCCTCGCCGGGCGGCATGGGCGTCTTGCCGCCGCCGAGCCGGGTCAGCACCACCGACTGCGCGACCTCGGGGATGGTCAACTCCCGTTGGGCGATGGCGGCGACGGCCGAGAAGGAGGAGACGCCGGGGACGATCTCGGTCTCCAGGCCCAGCCCCGCGCAGTGGTCGAGCTGCTCCTGCACGGCGCCCCACAGCGACGGGTCGCCGGAGTGGATCCGCGCGACCCGCAGGCCCTCCCGCCCGGCGCGGGCGTAGACCTCCAGCACGGCCTCCATCGGCACGAGCGAGGAGTCGGTGATCTCGGCGTCCGGCCGGGCGTGCCGCAGGACGTCGGGGTGGACCAGGCTGGCCGCCCAGATCACCGCGTCGGCCTCGGCGATGGCCCGCGCGGCGCGGAAGGTCAGCAGGTCGGGCGCGCCCGGCCCGGCGCCGACGAAGGTGACCTTGCCGCACGCGGCGCCGGTCCCGGGAACCGGCGCGGGCTCGGGAGCCGGCCCGGCGCCGACGAAGGTGACCTTGCCGCGCGCGGCGCCGGTCCCGGGAACCGGCGCGGGCTCGGGAGCCGGCGCGAGGTCGGGCGGGGTCGCGGTCACAGTTTGCCTCCACGGCGGCTGCGGGGTGCGGGGGCGATCAGGGTGGAGAGGTAGGGGAGGACGTCCGGCAGCGGATCGCCGGGGCCGGAGAGCTGTTCGCCGGGCAGGCCCAGCGCCGAGCCGAAGACCGCGTTCCCGCTGCGCCCGGCCTCGTCCAGGACCTGCCGCACCCGCGGCGCGATCCGCCCGAACTTGTAGGCGACGACGGTCCCGCCGGAGTCGAGCGCGGACCGCAGCACCGCGGCGTCGGCGGTGGCCGGGACCAGGGTGAGCGGTTCGGTGCCCTCGGCCAGGACGGTCCCGCTGCGCGCGGCGAGGTCCTGCATGGCGGTGATGCCGGGCACCGTCTCGATCCGGGTCCGCGGCAGCAGCGCGCGCACGGTCTGCGCCAGGTAGCCGAAGGTGGAGTACACGTTGGGGTCGCCGATGGTCGCGAAGGCGACCGTGCGTGCGGTGCCGCCCTCGGTGAGCAGTTCGGCCGTGCGGGCCGCCGCGGCGTCCCAGGCGGCCTCGCGGCGGGCGCGGTCCTCGCGCTCGTTGAGGGCGAAGACCGCGCGCACCACCCGGGCGTCCGGCGCGTGGTGCAGCACGGTGGCCTCGGCGCGCCCGCGTTCGCCGGTGTCCATCACGGGGACGACGACGGCGTGCGCGGTGCTGAGGACCCGGACGGCCCGGACGGTCACCAGCTCGGGGTCGCCCGGGCCCATGCCCACCCCGATCAGCCGGGGGCCGGCGGGCGGTGGGGCGGGGGCGGGCGCCGGGGCGTCGGCGGCTGCGGCCCCGCCCGGCAGGCCGGAGCTCACGACCGGTCCTCGCAGTGGCGCACGCCGGACGGCGACGGGCAGGCGCTCGGCGCGAGCCGGCGGCTCGATGACGGGCGGCCGGGCGACGGGCGGCCGGGCGACGGCCGGTGCGGCGGCAGGGGGCGGCACGGCATGGGCGGAGTCCTCCCTCGGGGTCCTCGCCCCGGGTCGACGTGGACGGCGGCCGGAGTCTCCTGGCTTCCCGGATCAGCGCGCCGCCCGGCCTTCCCGCCGCCCGCAGGCGGCCGTGGCCTCACCCCCGGGCGGTGGCCCGGGAGTTGGGAGACACTCCCCGGTGACAGTGGCGGGACCGCGCCGGACTCGCACCGGACTTCCTCGTCATTGCCGCCGTTTGTGTGTTTGTGGCCCGGAAATCCCATCATGGGCGGGTCGGCGAGTCAACCGGGCCTCCTGTGTCCTCGCCCACCTTGCCGCAGGCCGGGGCGCCTCCGGGCCGCCGCGCGCGGCCGCTCAGGCGCCGTCGCGCCGCCGCAGCAGCGCCCGGCCCGCCCGCCGCGCCAGGGCGCGCGCCCGATGGGCCACCGGTCCGGCCGAGCGCACGGTCGCGGCGAGCGCCGGCAGCGGGTCGTCGGCGGCGGCCCAGGCGAGTTCGCGCAGCCGGGCGGGCGGGACGTCCACCGCCGGGGCCGGCGCCGCGGCCGGCAGCTGCGCCGAGGAGTGGCCACGCCGCGCGGCCAGCCGGGCCGGCCCGTCGAGGATCTCGACCGTGAAGCGCCGCCCCTCGACCGGGTCGGCCGGCGGGATCGGACGGCCGCTCAGGTCCAGGTGCAGGGCGCGCACCACGTCGACCCCGGCGTACGTCTCGAAGAGCCGGAACTGCGCGCCGACCCGCGGGTTGAAGTCGAGCAGCTTGTGCCGGCCGTCCCGGCGGTCCAGCCGCCAGTCGAGGTCGGCGATCCCCCGGAAGCCGATCGCCGCGCAGAACCGGCGTGACAGTTCCGCGAGTTCGGGGTTGGCGACGCTGTAGGCGTGTGCGGTGACCCCGGCGCCGGCCGGCCAGGAACGGACCTTGACGCCGGTGAACACCACGCCCTCGGCCGACCGGTCGCCCGGGCAGTACAGATGGGCGATCCAGTCCTCGGCCTCCTGCCGGGGCAGGTACTCCTGCAGCAGGACGTGCGGTAGCGCGTCGGCCCCCGCCCGCGGCCCGGCGGGACCGGCCCGCCAGCCGGCCGCCAGGGCGCGCAGCGCGTCGGCGTCGGGCAGCAGGGTGGTGGCGCCCACCGCGGGACGGCTCAGCCGGCTGTAGGGGACGTCGTTCTTGGCGACCAGCGGGAAGCGCAGCCCGGCGGCGCCGGTCAGCACCGCGTCCAACTCGCCCCAGCTGCGCGGGGCCAGCGAGCCGGGGGTGTCGACGCCGTGCTCGCGGCAGAGCGCCGCCAGCCCGGACTTGGAGGACAGCGCCCGCGGCAGGCCCGGGGCCACCGGGGGCAGCGTGAGCAGTCCCGCGAAGGCGTCCGCCCGCTCGGCGAGGAGCACCGCCGCCTCGTCGTCGGTCGGGATGGCGAGCGGCGCCCGGCCGGTGCGCTCGCGTACGCGGCGGGCGATCGCCGACAGCCCCTCGACCAGCACCGCCGGGTCCTCGTCGCCGTCGGTGGGCCAGACCCATCGGCCGTTCAGGTGCCGGGAGACGGCGGCCGGGGTCAGCCGGTCCTCGACGATCGCGTGCACGTCGACGCCGAGCCGGCCCAGGCTGCGGATCGCGCCGACCGTGCCGTGGTGCAGCGGGTAGCGGCCGACCCGGACCATCAACGCCGGGAGCGTGCGGTCGAGTTCGGGCGCGGGCGCCGGTGCCCTTCGCCGGGCGGCCGGGCCCCGGCCGGCGCCCGCAGGCAGCGCCGCGGCAGGGATGATCGCCGCTGGTGCGGGCGCCACCGGCACCGCTGGAACGGCCGGCGGCGGCGCCGGTTCCGCTGAGGTCCCGGCCGCCTCCGGGGCAGCCGTGACACCTCGGGCGCTGTCCATATGGTCCCCCCCACCATCGCCCTTCGCCTGAGCGTAAGGAGGTCGGACCGCGGCCCGCCAGTGGCACGCGGGTAAGAACTCGCGGGTGCGACCCTTTCGGACCAGACGTCCCGGCTGACCGGACGCCCTCGGCGTGCCGGCGGGTTCCCGATCGGGCGCACACTATAACCAGCGGAGGTTCCGCGAAGGAACCGTGTCGGACCGGAGGCTGGCCGAGGGGGAGGCCGGCGGGCGCCGCCCGAGGCGGTCGGGGCGCGGAGGGACGGCGCCGGCCTTCGGCCGGGCGGCGGCGAGTGCGGTGGGGGAGTGCGGCCGGGCGTGGCCGGAACCGGGTTCTCCGCGCTGCCTATTGGCGCGGGGGAGAGCCCACGGCGGAATACGGACCGCCGTTTGTCAGATCGTCATTCAAGTGGCATGAAACGCGCCTTGGGGCGCGCGGAGTTTCTCCATGCGCCCCAGGTGTCGCCGCCCGTGCGGCGACCCGCCGGCAAACGAAATTCCCTCTTCCTGTTGTGGAGGGGGCTGGATGGCGCGGTGGAGCAGCGGAAATACACCCATGCGGGTTGTCCGGGGCGTCTGGTTTTGCCCAGTCGCCCGGAATCGCTTTCGCGGGGTGTGGACGGCCGGTACCGTTCTCAATGAACCAGGGGGGTTCGCCGCGGCATCCGCTCAGCCGGAAGAGCCGCGGGCCGCGCTGTCCGAGGGAGACGGACAGCGCCGGACACCACACGGAGACGTGTGTAGTTCACGGCGACAGCCGTGGGGGGATTCGAGGGGGCTGTCCATGAGTGTTTCCCAAACCGACCGCGTCGCGCTGCTCGCGCCCGTCGCCGCGCCCGCGCAGGCGCCTCTGCAGGCCGCGCAGCCGTCGCAGTCGTCCGCGCCGGCGCTCGCCGCGCCGGTCACCGCCCGCCGGTCTCGGCCGGCCGCGCGCGGGCAGGTCTCGCTGATCGTCCCGGCCCGCAACGAGGCCGCCAACGTCGGCTGGGTGCTGGCCCGCATCCCGGAGTGCGTGGACGAGGTCATCCTGGTCGACGGCGACTCCACCGACTCCACGCTGGAGATGGCGCGGGCCAGCCTGCCGTCGCTGCGCGTGGTCGCCCAGCAGGGCCGCGGCAAGGGCTCCGCGCTGCGCACCGGCTTCCTGGAGGCGAAGGGCGAGTACATCGTGATGATCGACGCGGACGGCTCGATGTCGCCCGCGGAGATCCCGCGCTACGTCCACTTCCTCGAGAACGGCTACGACCTGGTCAAGGGCTCGCGGTTCATGGGCGGCGGCGGCTCGCTGGACATCACCACCGTCCGCCAGCTGGGCAACCGTGCGCTCCTCGCGCTGACCAACCTGATGTACCAGAGCACGCTCACCGACCTCTGCTACGGCTTCATGGCCTTCCGCCGGGACGCCCTGGACCGCATGGACCTGCGCTCCTCCGGCTTCGAGATCGAGACCGAGATGGTGGTCCGCGCGCTGCTCTCCGGGCTGCGCGTGGCCGAGGTACCGACGCTCGAACTCCCGCGCCGGACGGGCCAGTCCAACCTGCGCACCTTCCGCGACGGCCAGCGCGTGCTGCGCACCCTGCTGAACGAGCGCCGCGGCCGCGGTCCCGCCGGCGTGCTGCGGGCGGTCGGCCCGCGCGCGCTGGGGGCCCGGTGACGCCCGCTGCGGGCGGCGGCCTCGGCGAGCGGCAGTACCAGGCACCGGCGGGCCCGGCGGGCACGACTCCGGCGAGCTCGGCGTCCGCGGGCACGGCTCCGGCGGGCGCGGTCCGGATCGATCCCGCCCTGGTCCCGATCCGGGTCGCCGAGATCGACCTCGACGAGGCGTTTCCGGTGGCCCGGCCCGCCGGAGGACCGCCGGACGGCGGCGCGGTGACCGGGCCGGGCGAGGTGCTCGCCCTGGTCCGGCGCTCCGGCCGTCCGCTCGGCATGGTGCAGGCCGCCGTCGGGCCGGCCGACGACGCCTCGGCGCTGCTGGCCGCGGCCGCCCGCGCCGCCCACGGCTCGCTCGTCCATGGCGCCGCCGTGCCCCACGACGCCGCCGTGCACAGCGACGCCGCCGCGCTGCCGTCCCGCCGGCGGGACGGCCGGGAGCGGCCGATGGCCAGCGTGGTGATCGCCACCCGCGAGCGCCCGGAGACCCTGGCCCGCTGCCTCGACTCGGTGGCCCGGCTGGACTACCCGCGGCTCGAGGTCGTGGTGGTCGACAACGCCCCGCGCACGGACGCCACCGAACGGCTCGTCAGGGAGCGCTACGGCGACGCCGTCCGCTATGTCCGCGAGCCGGTGGCCGGCCTGGCCTCGGCGCACAACCGGGGGATCGCCGAATCCCTGGGCGAGATCATCGCCTTCACCGACGACGACGTCATCGTCGACCGGCACTGGCTGACCGCCCTGGTCGACGGCTTCCAGCCGGAGCCCGGCAGCGCAGGGACCGGCGACGACGCCGCCGCGGGCGAGGTCGGCTGCGTCACCGGCCTGATCCTGCCCGCCCGGCTCGACACCGCCGCCCAGGCCTCGCTGGAGGCGCACGGCGGATTCGCCAAGGGCTTCGCCCGCCGGTCCTTCTCGCTCGCCCGGCCGCCCGCGGACGACCCGCTGTTCCCGTTCACCGCCGGACGCCTCGGCTCCGGCGCCAACATGGCCTTCCGTGCTTCGGCGCTGCGCGCCGTCGGCGGCTTCGACCCGGCCACCGGCACCGGCACGCCCGCCCGCGGCGGGGACGACCTGTACGGCTTCGTCCGCGTCCTCACCGCCGGGCACACCCTCGTCTACCAGCCCGAGGCCGTGGTCTGGCACCACCACCGCGAGCGGCCGGAGGACCTCGACACCCAGGCCTACGGCTACGGTGCCGGTCTCACCGCCTACCTCACCGCGGTGATCGCCCGCGAACCCCGGATGCTGCCCGCACTGCTCCGCCGGCTGCCCGGCGGCGTGCGCTACGCCCTCACCCGCACCGCCGCCGCCGAGGCCGCGGTGGCGGGCCATGCCTGGCCTGCCAGACTCTCCCGGCTGGAGCGCCGCGGAATGCTGCACGGCCCGATCGGATACCTGCGCAGCCGCCGGCTCGTCCGCGGACTGCCGCTGCCCTGGGAGGCACCCCGTCATGGCGACTGACCAGCAGTCGATCCCGATGCCGGCCACCACGATCCGGCCCCCGGCCCGCGGCGGCCTGGTGGAGTTGCACGTCGTCCTCGAACGCCTGGTGACCGCGGCCGACGCGGGCGACCCGCTGGAGGCGTTCCTCAACGCGGCCGGCGCCGCCCAGATCGTCGCCGACCGTCTGCAGGGCGCCGACGGCGAGATCAGCCGGCTGCACGCGGTCGCGCTGCCGCCCGCCGCCCGGCGCAGCGCCGGCCGCGCGGTCGCGCTGCGCCTGCTCGACGCCGCCGCCGCGACCACCGCCGCCACCCGCGGCCGGCTCGGCCTGTCCGAGTGGCACGTCACCCTGCGCGACCTGGCCAACGTCCTGGCCGAGGCGGTGCTGCGGGACTCCGACCCGCAGGCCGACGGCCCGGACGCCAAGGGCATGCTGCGCTCCGTCGCCACCACCGTCGACGGCCTGCGCTCGGGCATCCCGCCGCAGGCCGCGCGGCTGCTGGCCGGCTCCGCGCTGCGCCCGCCGTCCTGCTTCACCGCGCTCGACCTGCACCCGGTGGACGTGGCCGCGCTGGCCGGGCGGTTCGCCGAGGAGCACCCCGACCGCGAGCGCCCGCTGCTCGTGCTCGGCCTGCGCTCCTCCGGCGCCTACCTGGCGCCGCTGGCCGCCGCCGCGCTCGGCCGGCTCGGCTACCGGCACGTCGTCGCCCGTACCACCCGGGCCGGCGGTCCGCTCGTGCCGGAGGAGCCGCGGCTGATCGAGTCCGCGCGCCGGGTGGCCGGGCTGGTCCTGCTGCTCGGCTCGCCGCCGAGCAGCGGCGCGTCCATGGCCTCGGTCGCGGCCCGGCTGCTGGCCGCGGGCTTCGCCGCCGAGCGCGTGCTGCCGGTCTACCCGGCGCTGGACGACGCCGGGCAGCCGCCCGCCCTGCTGCGCCGGCACCCGTGCGTGGCGCTGCCGGCCGGCGAGTGGCGGATCGCCGAGCGGCTCACCCCGCCGGCGCTCACCGCCGCCCTGGAGGAACTCCTGCCCGCCGGCGAGTCGGTGGAGGAGGGCTCGGTGCGGATCGATCGGCCGGACGCGCCCGACGGCCGCCGGGCGCACCGCTCGGTCGGCTTCACCGCGGTCGTCCGCGGGGCGGACGGCGAGCGCCGCCTGCTCACCCTGCGCGCCGAGGGCACCGGCCTGATCGCCCCGACCCGCCGCCGCCCCGGCACGGCCGGCGCGGGCGCGGGTGCGGGCGCGGCCGGCGGCGTCGCCGGCGGCGGCGTCGCGGGCGGGGTGGACGGGCTGCGGCTCAGCGAGACCGCCCCCGCGGCGCCGGCCCCGGTCTCCGCCGCCCCGGAGATCGGGAGCGCTCCGGGGGCCCGCGGAATCGTCGCGCCGCGCAAGGCCGCTGACGACGCGTCGGCTCTGCCGGAGCACGGCGAGGGCACGGACAGCGCGGACGGCGAGGAGGATCGGGGCGGAATCGCCGCCGGCTGAGGCCGAGGCGGAGGCAGCGAGCGCGCGGGGGCGCGCGGGAGGAGGACGCAGCATGAATGCCAGCCGGCGGCGGCCGGACCCGGACCGACCATCCCTGTTCGGCCGGACCGCGGCCCGGCTGGCCGGCCTTCCGGTCATCGGCCGCTTCCTCGGCGGGGACCCGCTGCTGCGCAACGGGGTCCTGCTCACCATGGCAGCCCTCGCCACCTCGCTGCTCGGCGCCGCCTACTGGTCGCTGGCCGGCCTGCGCTACTCGGTGGACACGGTCGGCCGCAACTACTCCGCCATCTCGATGATGATGTTCCTGGCCGGGGCGTCCCAGCTGAACCTCTCGGACGTGCTGATCCGCTTCGTCCCGGCCGCCGGACTGCGCACCCGCCGGATCGTCGGCGGCGCCTACACCGCCACCGTGATCACGGCCCTGCTCACCTCGACGGCCTTCGTGCTGCTCATCCCGGAGGTCTCGCCCGGACTGGAGTTCCTGCGCACGCCGTTCATGGGCCCCGCGTTCGTCCTGGCGACGGTCACCTACGCCATCTTCGTGGTGCAGGACGGCGCGCTCACCGGGCTGCGCCGGCCCACCTGGGTGCTGGCCGAGAACGCGCTGTTCTCGGTGGCGAAGCTGGCGGCGGTGATCGCGCTGGCCGGCTTCGGCGGGAACGGCATCATGCTGTCCTGGCTGGTCGCCCTGATCGTCTCGCTGATCTTCACCAACACCTATCTCTTCGGCTTCGCCATCCCCAGCCGGGAGCGCGAGGCCTCCCGCTACGCCCGCCGGCCGTCCTGGGGACGCGACCCGGCGCCCGGGGACGTCACCGGCATCACCGTGCTGCCGGCCGAGAGCAGCTCCGGTATGGTCCGCTTCACCGCTCTCAGTTACATCGGCGGCCTGTTCTGGCTCGGCGCCTCGACGCTGCCGCAGGTGCTGCTGCTCAACACCCTGGGGGCGAAGGCCAGCGCGTACTTCTCCATCAGCTGGGTGATCACCACCATGCTGATGGTCGTCTCCACCAACATGGGCGCCTCCATCGTGGTCGAGTCGGCGGGCGACCTCTCCCGGCTCGGCAGCGCGGCGCGCACGGTCATCCGCAACACCGGCGGGCTGCTGATCGGCGGCGCGGCCGTGCTCTGCCTGGCGGCGCCGCTGGTGCTGCGGCTGTTCGGGCCGGACTACCCCGCGCACGCCTCCTCGCTGCTGCGGCTGCTCGCGCTGTCCACGGTCCCCAACCTGATCACCGCCACTGCGCTGGCGGCCAGCAGGGTGCAGCGGCGGGCCGGCCGGGTGGTGGCGATCTACCTGGTGATCTCGGCGATGGTGCTGCTGTTCGCCATGGTCTTCGTGCCGCGGATGGGCCTGCCCGGGATGGGCATGGCCTGGCTGTGCGCGCAGGCCGTGATGGCCGCCGCGCTGCTGGCCCTGCGCCGGGCGTGGCTGCCCGCGGTCGCCGCCCACCCGGTGCCCGCGCACGGCCCCTACCCGACCAAGCGCCCCGCGGCGCGCGGGGGTTCGGCCGACGGCGGCGCGGCGCGCGGCGGCGCGGCACGCGATGGCGCGGCACGTGGCGCTGCGCGCGACCGGCCACGCGAGCCCGACGAGGCGCAGACCATCGAGCTGAACACCGTCACCCGGCTTCCCGAGGGCGGCTGGGGAACCCCCGCCGACCTGGTCACGGCCCCGGAGACCGCGCCCGGCCGGCTCTACGAGCACGAGGAGGAAGCGTGACCGTCGCACCCGTGGCCGAACGGATCCCCGTCCTGCTCTATCACGCCGTGACGGACGACCCGCCCGGCTGGATCGCCCGGTTCACCGTCAGCCCCAAGGTCTTCGGCGAGCAGCTCGCCGCGATCGCCGACAGCGGACGCACCGCCGTGACGGCCACCCAGCTCGTCGACGGCCTGGCCGGCCGGGCCGTCCTGCCGGATCGCCCGGTCGTCATCACCATCGACGACGGCTTCGCCGATCTGCCGGCGTTCACCGCCCCCGCTCTCGCCGACCGCGGCCTGACCGCCACCGCCTACCTCACCACGGGCGCGCTCGGGCCGACGCCCGCGCCGGACAACCTGCTGCCGCCGGCGCCGATGATGACGCTGCGCCAGGCCTCGGAGGTGCGCGCCTGCGGACTGGAGGTCGGTGCGCACACGATCACCCACCCGCAGCTCGACACGCTGCGCCCGGCCACCGTGCGGCGCGAACTCTCCGAGCCCAAGGCCGTGTTGGAGGACGCGCTGGGCTGCCCGGTGCCGGCCTTCGCCTATCCCCACGGCTACAGCAGCCCGCGGGTGCGGCGGCTGGTGCGCGAGGCCGGGTACACCTCGGCGACTGCGGTGCGCAACGCGCTCAGCTCGGTCCGGGACGAGCCCTACCGGATCGCCCGGCTGATGCTCACCAACACCGACACCGCCGCGGACGTCGCCCGCTGGATGGCGGGGGAGGGCGCCCCGGTGGCGCCCCACCCGGAGGGCGCGAAGACCGTCGGCTGGCGCTGGTACCGCCGCGCCCGCACCACCCTGAGCGGTCCCACCTTCGCCGGCTGACCAGATGGGCGGACCGCGCGGAGTGGACGACCCGCCGCGTGAACCGCCCGCCGACGCGGGCTGATCGGCTCGGCGGCCCCGCCTGTGCCCGGTCCGCCCCGCGGGTACCCGGCCTGGCCGCCGAGCCCGGTGCGCGGGCGAGCGCCTGGGCCCACCGCGGGTGCGCCCGTCGCTCCGCCGGTGCCCGGCCCGATGCGCGTCCGGCCCGATGCGCGTCCGGTCCGATGGTCCGACCGCCGGCGCCGGGTGCCGTGGAGGAATGAGCGCCGCGGCGTCGCCCCCCCCCTGGGCCGACCGCCGGTTCGCGGATCGATCCGCCGGGCGCCTGCGCTCACCGGCCGTGCGTGGGCAGGGCGGGCCGGCCGCCGGCCCCTGCCGGTGCAAGGGCCGAGCGGCCCGGCTGCCGGTGCGCGGGCTGAGCGCGTGGTGGGATCGCCCGGCGCCCGGACCGACCGCCGGTGCGCGGTGGCCGCCTGGGCCGGCGGGGTGTTCGCTCGGCTCAGGCCGCGGCCGGGCTGCCGGTGGGGCGGCTCGGCGCGGAGGGCGTCTGACTCTGCGTCAGCTCCCGCAGGACCGGCAGGACGTTGCGCGCGGTCCAGCGGTGGCTGCGTCCGAAGCGCCGCGACTTGGCGGCGTTCCCGGCCACGTGCCAGAGCCAGGTGAGCAGCGTCAGCGCGTACTCGGCGGCCGGGTCCAGCGCGGACCGGCCTGCGCCGGCACCCGCGTCCGCGTCACCGCTGCCGCGGAGCAGCGCGCGGTCCTCCGGCGTGAGGCCGCCCGCGCGGAGCGCGTCGACCACGCAGAGCCCGAACTCCCGCCCGCTCAGCCGATGCCGCAGCGCGAACGCGTACATCCGCGGGTCGACCTCGGTCGGCCCCTCCCGCTGCGACTGCACCCAGTCGATGACCCCGGTGACCTCGCCGCCGCCCGGGTCGAGCAGCACGTTGCCCGGGTGGAAGTCGCCGTGCGTCCAGCCCACCCGCAGTTCCCCGGCGGCGCGCAGCCCGTCCTCCAGCCGGCCGCGCAGCAGGGCCAGCGCGGCCGCGCCGGCGGGCGTGCGGCAGGCCGGTACCTCCCTGCGCAGCACCTCCACCGCCGGCTCCACCCACGAGGCCGTGTAGGGGCCGGCCGGGCAGTGGCGGCCGGTCCGCCGGTGCAGCTCCTCCATCGCGGCGAGGGCGTGCGCGCCGGCCCGCCGCGCGGCACCGGGGTCGGCGGCGGTCCACGCGGACGCCGGCACGCCCGGCAGCCATGCCTGGGCGACGCCCTCGCGGTGGACCCGGGAGACCGGCAGGAGAGCCTGCCAGCGGGTGCCGATCCGCGCGTCGGCGCTCAGCAGGGCCAGCACCTCCGTCTCGCAACGCAGCGCGGCCCGCGCCCGGTCGCTCAGCGGGTGCTTGAGGGCATGCTGCACCGCTCCCGGGGCGCTGGCCGCCCCCGCGCCCCCCGCCGGCTCGGTGCGGACGACGAGCAGGTCCGCCGTGGTGCGTTCGACGCCCGCGACCCGGCCCAGGCGCAGCCGCCGGGCCAGGCGCGCCGCTGTCCAGTGGTCCCGGGGCGCCGTCAGCAGGGCCGGGGACAGCATCGGCAGCCGGCCGCGCAAGGCCTCCCACAGCCTCGCGGCGAGCGCGGCGACAGAGCCGAGGGCGCCGGGCAGGCCCGGCGGCGAGGCCTCCCGCCGCGGGCCGGCGGTGACCACCCAGCTCCACAGCCCCGGGGCGTCGTCCGCGGCGTCGTCCGGGGTGACCCGTCCGTCGTCGTGCCGCCGCGGATCGGCGGTTCGCTGTAGGTCGCTCCCGCGCCGCGTCCGCCGCGCTTCCGCGTCCAGCGCGGCGCGCGCCCGCGCAGGCGTCATCGACGCTTCGCCCATACCCCTCGGCCCCCCACAGGCGTTGTCCCGGATGTCACCCGACGCCCCCCGACGTCGTTGCGGCGGAGGGACGCCGGGCAGGCGCCGGGCAGGTGTCAGGCGTGCCGCGGATCCTGGACGTCGCCCTCCGCAGGGCGTTCATCTCTCGTCAACATATGAGACCACAGGTGTCCGCTTCGCGTCCGCCCGACGGCGGGGATTCCTCGGGGGCGAAGCATCCTCGCGGCAGCGGTGGGTGACGGTCCGTCAGTCGCCCTTCGGGACCCGCTGGGAGAAGAGCTTGTCGCGCCCGGCGGCCGTGAACCCGGCCAGGGCCTGCGGGGAGTCGACGCCGAGGTCGCAGTTCGGTCCCCGGATGGCCGAGTCCCACTGCACCACCGCCTTGATGCCCGGCATGGTCCGCAGCGCCGCCGGAATGCCCGCGTACCAGGCCCGTTGGGCGGCGGGGTCGGCGGGGTCAGCGGCGGTGCCGTACTCGGCCAGCATGATCGGCTTGCTCGCGGAGATGTGCGCGCGCATCCAGTCGTAGCCGGGCCGGACGGTCTGCGCGAAGGTCGACCAGGTCGGGACCGACTTGCAGGTGTAGTAGTTGTACGGGTCGTAGGCCAGCCAGCGGACGTAGGCGCTGCCGGGGTAGAGCTGCCGCATCACGGAGGCGTTGCGGCCGCCCAGGTAGCCGGTGACCGTCCAGACCCAGATCGCGTCGGTCGCTCCGAGCGCCTGGAACCGCTGGTAGAGGTGGCGGTAGGCGGCGACGTACTCGGCGGCGGTGCCGGCCTGGCCGACCAGGGTGTCCGCCTCCTGGTCGAAGGTGAACAGCACCGGCCGGCCGTAGGCCTTGAGCCGCTCGATCTGCGGGTCGATGATCCGCGCGTCGTACCTGCCGGCGGCGATGTCGCTCCACTTCAGCTGCGCGGGCTCGCCGGGGGCGGGCGACCAGACGGCGGAGGACCAGTCGACGAAGAGGATGCGGTCCGCGCCGAGGGCGCGCTCGTCGGAGGTGATCAGCTGCCCGTCGTCCGAGGTGCTCATGTCGTGGTAGCTGTAGACGACGTCGAGTCGGCGGCCGATCCTGCTCTCCAGGCCCCGCACGGCCGCCGCCTCGCCGCTTCGCCCGGCCGGCACGTAGGCGCCCCACCAGACCCCGCACGGCGGCACCAGCAGGGAGTCGGGCGCGCAGGCGGCCGCCGCCTCCCGCCGGTGCACGATCTCCGCCACGGCCAGTCCCGCGACCAGGCAGAGGCAGACGGCGACCGCTGTGACGATCCAACGGGTGCGGCGACGAGGCCGGCGGCCGGGCCCGCGGACCGGCTCCTCCGCCGGGCCGGGCCCGGGGCTCGGACGCGGGTCGTCGCGCCCGTCACCGTGGTCACCGCCGTTTTCGCCGGGGACGCCGGTCACGCCCGAGGAGCCCGTGGCGCCGGGGGCGCCCGTGGTGTCGCGGGGCATGCGGATCAGCTCCCGGTGGTGCGGTCCCGCGCGGCGGGCAGGAGGGCCGCCACGGTGGTGATCACCGCGAGCACCACCAGCGTGGTGAGCGGCGAGAAGGACCGGGCGAGCATCAGCCCCACGGCGACCAGCACCAGGGCCGAGAGACTGAGCATCACCGCGATCATCCACTGCTCGGCGGTTGCCGCCGCCCGATCCACCAGCCGGCGCTTCCCCGACAGCGCCGGGCGCAGCGGGAGTTGCAGCGCCGCGCCGGGCGCCAGCAGCAGGAACGCCCCCACCACGGCGAGCCGCAGCGGGAAGCCGGCGGGCAGTTGGGTCACCGCGAGCACGGTGAGCCAGCCGGTGGCGGCCAGCAGCAGGCGCGGGCTCGCGCCCGGTCCGCCGCCCGCGCGGCGGCTCCCGCGTTCCCGGCGGTCCCGGGGGGACATCCGCGCCCGGGCGGCGGCGAGTGCGCCGGCCACGGCGCCCTCCTGGGCCTCCTCGCCGGACGGGGAGCCCGGAAGGCCGCGGTCGCGGTCCTCCTCCGGGCGGGGAGCGCCGAGCGCCGCGGTCTCCGGCGGAGCGACCGCTCGCCCCGAACGCGCCCGCAGCCCGAGCCCCGCGACCGGACGGCGGGTGGCGGCGTCGGCGGCCGTCTCCCCGCGCTCGCGCCGCTCGCCGGATCCGCTGCCGAGTGGAGTCGTCATCCCGCCGCCCCTCCTGCCGCCGTGCCGGCGCCCGTGCCCGCCGCGCCCGTGCCCGCCGCGCCTGTGCCGCCTGCGCCGCCGCTCGTGCCGGCGGCGGAACCGCCGCCCGGATCGCCCGCGCCGCCGCCCGCCGTGCTCGACGGGACCCATTCGAAGACCGTGCCGTACGCGTTGTGCGCGGCGACCTCGAAGCTCGGCGAGGCGCTGAGCGAGGCCTCGATCTTCGCCAGCGAGCCCGGCGGCAGCAGTCCGCTCAGCTCGGCGTCGTTGATCTCCGACTGGGTGATGAGCACCAGGCCGACCTGGCCCTTGCCGAGGTGGTCGGCCTCGAAGCCGCCGGCCAGCGCCGCCGCCGGGTCCGCCAGGATGTTCTTCACCGTCGCCGGGGTGTCGGTGTCGAACCAGTAGTGGCCGTCCTCGGCGTAGTGCCGGTCGGCGTCCGGGAAGTCGTTGTCCGGTGCGACGAGGTAGGAGCCGCTGGGCGCCAGCCGCCACATCGTCTCGACCAGCCGGACCTCCCCCGGCGGGTAGTAGTTGATGGCGTCCTTGCCGTAGTAGCTGGGGAAGAAGGCGAGCGCCAGCACCAGCAGCACCGGCAGTGCCGTCGCCGTCACCGCGGCGCTCGGGCGCGGGACCGGCTGGGCGTACCGCGAGCCCTCCGCGACCGGTCCGGGCACCGCCACCGGACGCTGCCTCGGGTGCATCGCCGCCGCGCCGAAGAACGCCAGCATCGGCAGCATGAACATGAACACCCGGAAGATCATCTCGCCGCCGTAGTTGTTGGCGACCATCATGGGGATGCCGACCACGCAGGCGAGGACCAGCGGGAACGCCGTCCGGCGCAGGGCCGGGTGCCGGAGCACGCCGGCCACCGCCAGCGCCACCGCCGCCGCGGACAGCCCCCGGTCGAACCAGGAGATGGTCACCGGCCCGATGCCGGTGGGCGTGGCGCCGGTGGTGGCCGAGGAGTTGGCCATCAGATTGCCGAAGGCGGCGATCAGGCTCTTCATGTTCAGCGTCACGAAGGACAGCGCGGAGGTGGCGTCCCACAGCACCGGCAGGACCAGGCCGACGGCCGCCAGCGGCCAGTTCCGGTAGCGCGGGTGCAGGGCGACCGCGAACAGACCCAAGCCCAGCATCAGCGGGGTGAGTTGGTGCGAGGCGGCGATCGCCGCGATCGGCACGGTCAGCAGCGCCGTCCACAGCAGCCGCTGCCGCCGGTCGAGCAGCGGCAGCCCCACCGGCCGGCCGGTGAGCGGGTGCACCGCGTCGGCCGCCGCGTGCTTGCCGGGCTTGGCGGGCCGGGCCATCCGCCGGAACACCACCGCCAGCACGCCCAGGTACAGCGCGAAGGCGAAGGCCTGCGGCGAGAAGTAGTCCTGGCCGACCCAGTTGCACAGGTAGAAGATCCAGACGGCCGTCCACACCAGCCGCGAGTCGCGGCTGAACACCCGGTAGATCAGCACCAGCGGCACGAGCAGCAGCAGCGAGGAGACGAACGGCGCCCAGCGCGCGTAGGCCAGCGCGTCGTGCACGCCGAGCAGTTTGACCAGTGCGGCGTTGCCGGCGAAGAAGCCCGCCCACTGGTCGTAGGCGGCCATGTCGCCCAGCGAGTTGTCGAGCTTGAGGTGCCCGCCGTTCGCCGACAGCCGGTCGATGATGTCGACGTGCTTCCAGGCCCAGTTGTAGAGCAGCGTCGGGTAGACGATGGCCGAGGTGGCGCGCTCGGCCAGCAGCAGGCCGACGGTGTAGGCGGCGGCCCAGCCGGGACTGCGCCGCGGATGGTGGATCGCGAGCGCGAAGCCGGCGCAGAGCAGGACCAGCGCGAGCCAGAAGGTGATCGGGAAGCGGTCGGTGAGGCCGAAGCCGCCCAGCCCCTCCACGTTCATCCGGGACAGCGACACCCCCCACAGCGTCACCGCCGCCGCCAGCAGCCCGATCAGCAGCAGCGGCACCGTGCGCGAGCGCGGCGGGTCGGCGGGGCCGCCGCCGCTCCCCGGCGGGCCGCCCCCGAGGCGTCTGCGGGAGGGGTCCGCGTCCGCCTGCTCCCCGCCGTCGGCCTCGCCCGCGGCAGCCTCCGCCGCGCCCCTGGCGCTCCTCGCGCCCGCGCCGACCGTGCTGCCGCGCACCGCCGCGCCCGGGCCGGGCGACCGCACCGGCTCCACCCCGCGCACCCGCGCCGTCAGATAGCCCGCGGCGGTGATGGCCACCCCGGCGAGCAGCACCGGCACGGTCGACAGCGGCTGCCCGCCGCGGCCCGGCGCCAGCCCGCGCAGCAGCCCGCGCGGGATGGTCCGGCGCAGGTAGTCGCGCTCGGAGGCGGTCGCCCGCTCCGCTCCGGCCAGCCGGCTCACCGCCGCCTTGGACAGCCCTTCGCTCCAGCAGCGCGAGCGGAAGTAGGCCCATGTCCCGCGCTGCGCCGGGACATGGTGCCGGACCACGGCGTCCGGCTGGTAGAGGATGACCTCGCCGGGCCGGCGCTCAGCGGCGCGGATGCACAGCTCGGTCTCCTCGCAGCCGAGCGGGCGGGTGCCGATCCGGCCGAGGCCGTGGCTGAAGCCGTCCAGCTCGTCCAGCACCGCGCGGCGGAAGGACATGTTGGCGCCGATGACGTTGCGCACCGGCGCGGGCTCCGCGGGCATGCCGGCGTAGGTGCAGCCGACCACCCAGTCGAACTCGTGCGGGAACCAGGGCGGCCGCCCGGCGTCCCAGGCCGGCTTGATCCGCCCGCCCACGGCCATCACCGACGGGTCCCGATAGGCCGTCAGCAGCCGCAGCGTCCAGTCCGGTTCGGCGGCGGCGTCGTCGTCCAGGAACGCCACCACCTCGCAACGGGCGGCGGCGGTACCGGTGTTGCGCGCCCCCGACAGGCCCTTGGCCTGCGTGCTCGGCAGCACCCGGACGCCGCTCAGCTCACGCTCGGCGCGCCGGCGCAGCTCCTCGTTGTGGTCCGTCACCAGCAGGATCTCCTGCGGCGGCCACTGCTGCGCGGCCAGCGAGGCGACGGCCTCCCGGATGTCCTCCCAGCGGTCCAGGGTGTAGGCGCAGATCACCACGGACAGACTGGGCAGAGCGGTTGTCGCGGCCTCCACGGCGCCCGCGGCGCCGGTGTGTGTGCCGTGCGTGCTCGACGTGCCGGCCGGTTCCCCGGCAGGCGTCGTCTGCTGCACCATGCGTTCCCCCCACAGGTACGGCGAAATTCCCCCGCAGCCCAGCATACGGAGGACACCGCTCCCGGGAGCGCAGTCGGGAATGTTTTCACCCCGCGCCTCCTCGCGCACCCGGACCGCTCGCACGAACGGACCGCCGACCCCCGTGCGAGTGGAGCTCCGGCGAGCCGCTGACGAGCGGCTGGGCACCGCCTTAGGCTTCGCCGACATCACCTTCGCGACAGCTGAACCGGGCCCGCCGCACCCTCCCGGCGGCGGCCCGACGACCGCAGTGAGGCCGCATTGACCCATCCACCCGGCGCCGCTCCCGGCGGCGCCCTGCCCGCCGAGACCACCTCCTTCGTCGGGCGGCAGGACCTGCTCGCCGCCGTCGAGGAGACCTTCACCCGGACCCGCATGGTCACGCTGATCGGTCCGGGCGGGGTCGGCAAGACCCGCATCGCGCTGCGCGCCGCCGCGGCGCTGGCCGACCGCCACCCGGACGGCGTGCACTTCGCCGAGCTCTCCTCGCTCGTGCTCTACGACCCGGACCTGCTGCCGCGCACGCTGGCCGGGGTGCTCGGCCTGTCCGGGCAGACCGGGAACGACCCCGTCGAACAGCTCGTCGAGCACCTGGCCGGCCGGCGGGTGCTGATCGTGCTCGACACCTGCGAGCACCTGGTGGACGCCTGCGCGCGGCTGGTGGACGTGCTGCTCCGGGCGGCGCCCGGACTCAGCGTGCTCGCCACCAGCCGCCAGCCGCTGGACGTCCCCGGCGAGTACACGGTCACCGTCTGCCCGCTCGATCCGGCCACCGACGCCGTGCGCCTGTTCGAGGAGCGGGCCGCGGCCGTGGTGCCCGGATTCCGGGTCACCGAGGCCGACCGGCCCGAGGTGGAACGTCTCTGCAGACGGCTGGACGGGGTCCCGCTGGCCATCGAGCTCGCCACCGTCCGGCTGCGGGCGCTGCCGCTGGCCCAGCTCACCACGCTGCTGGAGGACCGCTTCCGGCTGCTCACCGGAGGCCGCCGGGCGATGCTGCCCCGGCACCAGACGCTGCGGACCGCGATCGGCTGGAGCCACGAGCTGTGCTCCCCGGCCGAACGCCTGCTCTGGGCGCGGCTGTCGGTCTTCGCCGGCTCGTTCGACGTGACGGCCGCGGAGGAGGTCTGCTCGGGCGGCGCGCTGCCGGCCGAGGACGTCATGGAGACCCTGATCGGGCTGGTCGACAAGTCCGTGGTGCAGTGCCTGCACGCGCCGCCGTACGCCGGCGGCCCGTTCGCGCCGGAGCCGGTGCCGAGTCCGATCGACGGCGCGGGGGCCGGCGACGACGTGCTCGCCCCCGGCTCCACCGGCCGCTACCGGCTGCTGGACACGTTGCGCGAGTTCGGCGCAGACTGGCTGGACCGGCTCGGCGAGACCGTCGCCGTGCGCGCCCGCCATCGCGACCGCTACCAGGCGCAGGCGGAAGGTTTCGCCGCGGACTTCGCCGCCGGCCGGCACGGTGAGGCCTACAGCCGGGTGCTGGCCGAGGACGCCGAGCACCGCGCCGCCCTGGACCGCTCGCTGGAGGCCGCCCGCGCGGACCCGCGCGCCGATCCGCGCGAGGCCGCCCGGCACGCCCTGGCACTGTGGCCGTACTGGTACTGCTCGGGCCAGTTCGGCGAGGCGCGGCAGTGGATGCGGCGCACACTGGAGACGCTCGGCCACGCCCTCGGCGGCGACAGCCGGGAGACCGTGCGGGTGACCGCCGTCAAGGGCTTCTTCGCCGCGCTGCAGGGCGACCGGAGCGCCGCGGCGGAGCTCTTCGCCGGGCTGCCCGAGCGGGCGGCCGCGCTCGGCGACCCGCTGGTCACCGCCGAGACGGAGCTCTTCGCCGGCATCGCGCTCAACACCTCCGGCGACCTGGAGGGCGGGCAGGCCCGGCTGGCGCGCGCCCGCCCGGTGCTGACGGCCGCCGGAGACCTGGTGCGCCTCGGCCTGCTGGAGGTGCACAGTGCGGTGGCGGAGGCACTGACCGGGCGGGCGGAGGCGGCGGTGGCGCGGATGGACGCGCTGCTGGAGCACATGCGGCCGATGCCCGATCCATGGTGGGCCCGGTGCTACGCGGAACTGGCCCGCGGCTTCGCCCTGGCCACGGCCGGGCGCCTGGAGGAGGCCGAGGAGTCGGCGCGGCGCGCCCTCTCGGCCCGCCCGGACCTGCGGGACAGCGCGCACGTCGCGCACTGCCTGGAGCTGCTGGCGCTCACCGCGTGGGGCCAGGGGCGCGTCGAGCCGGCCGGGCTGCTGGTCGGCGCGGCGGACCGGGTCTGGGAGCTCGCCGGCGGCTGCCAGGTGGGCCGGCTGAAGACGATCCACGAGCTGCGCGAGGCGGTCCTGGAGAGCGTCCGCGAGTCCGTCGGTGCGGATCGCCTGGACGAACTGCGCCGCCGGGGCGCGCGGATGACCACCCGCGACGCGATCGCCTGGGCCACCGGGGAGACGGCGGTCAGCCCGGACGTTCCGCTGGACGTGCCGCTCGATGTGTCGCTGGACCCGCCGGTGGACATGCCGCTGCCGGGCCCGTGGAGCGCCGGGCTCGACGGCCCGGGGGCGTGGATCCCGGGGCCCTCCGCCCCGGCCCCGGGGGAGACCGGCGCCGGCACCGGCGCGGGCGCGGGCCGGCGGGGCCTGGAGCGCGGGGAGGCGGCGGCTGCTTCGGCCGCGGCGGCCGCGGCAGCCGCGCGATCGGTGCCCGCGGCCTCGCCGGCCGCGCTGACCCCGCGGGAGCGGCAGGTCGCCGAGCTGGTCGCGCGCGGGCTGTCGAACCGTCAGGTCGCCGCCGCGCTGGTCATCTCCAAGCGGACCGCCGACGCCCATGTCGAGCACATCCTGGCCAAGTTGGGCGTGGCCTCGCGGCGGGACATCGCGCCCGTGCTCGGGATCGGCCGCCCGCAGGGCGAACCGGCCCGCGGTGGCCCGGAACCGGGCGAGGGCTGACGCGGCCTGACGCGAACGGGCGCCGGACGGGAGTCGGCCGAGCGCCGCCGCCCGCCCGGCCGTGCCGCGTACGTATGCGGAGAACGGGGCCTGACCGCAGGTTTGGGTATACGGATAGCGCGCGTTCAGGGCCCCTGGAGCCGCCCGCACCCGCCAGAGTGGAGCTGTCCGGGCCACGGGGATGCAGGAGGGCCCGACGCCCCTCGCGGGCGGCGGCTTGCTCCCCGTGGACCGGTCGCCGACCCCGTGCGCCCGGTCGGTGAGGGACCGCCCAGCTCCGGCACCCCCACGTGACCCAGCGATCGGTCCACCACCCGGCCGGGCGCGCGGATCTAGGGACCCCGCCCGTACCACGCCGAGGGCGGACCCCGGCCCAGTGATCGGGGCTCCGCCTCCGGAACCCGGGCTCGGCTCCGGGCGCTGTGCTCGCGGGGCGCTGTGCTCGCGCCGGCGCTCAGGAGCGCTACCGGCCGCCGGCCTCGCGGATGTCGCCGTCCAGGTAGACCCAGGCGCCGGCCGGGTCCCGGCGGAACCGGCTCAGCTCGTGCAGCACGCCGGGCCCGCCGGCGTCGGTCCAGTGGGCGCGGAACTCCACCGTCCCGGCGGAGTGGAATGGGCCGCCGTCCGTCGCGCCGAGGATCTCCAGACCGGTCCAGCGCAGCGCGGGGTCGAAGCGGAGCTCCGCGCGCGGGGGCCGCGTCGAGGCGTCCCAGGTGCGCAGCAGGTAGTCGGCGTCGTGCCGGGCGAAGGCGGCGTAGCGGGAGCGCATCAGGCGTTCCGCGGTGGGCGCGGCGGAGTGCCCGGCGTGCAGCGGGCCGCAGCACGCGCCGTACTCCTGCCCGCTGCCGCAGAGGCACGGGGAGCCCTCCGCCGGGCGGGCGGAGACGGGGGCGGGGGTCCGGGTCCTGCTGGTGCGTCGAGCCATGCGCCTATTGTCGCCCGCGCCGCGCGGGCCGACTTCAAGGCCTGGCGCTCAAGGCCCGGCGGTCAAGGGCAGGCGGTCAAGGGCAGGCGGTCGGCCGCGGGCGGTCAGCGGCCTGCGGCGAAGGCGGCGGCCCCGCGCGCCAGGCGGAGCGGCAGCTCGGGGGCGCCGGCCCAGTGCACGTGCAGGTAGGAGGCGTGCACCCGGTCGCGCACGAAGCCCTCGGTGCGCGGGCGGCCGTCCGCGCCGCGCCAGCCCCAGGCCGGCGAGGCCGCACTCGGCCCCGCGCCTGCCTCCGCGCGCGCGCCCGTCCCGGCGCCCGGTTCGACGACCGTCCGGTGGAACTCGTGCCCGCGCACCCGGGTGCCCTCGGCGGCGAGCGCGCTGCCGGAGACCGCCACCGCCTCCCGGTAGCCGAGGGTCAGCCGACCGGTCATCCGCGCCGAGGCGTCCAGCACCCCGCACATCGGCCGGCCGTCCAACTCGCGTGCGAGGTAGAGCAGCCCGGCGCACTCGGCGGCCACCGGCGCGCCCGCGCGCGCGAGTTCGGCGACCGCCGCGCGCAGCGGCGCGTTGGCGGACAGTGCCTCCCCGTACACCTCGGGAAACCCGCCGCCGATCACCAGAGCTGACGTTCCATCAGGAATCGCGGCGTCGTGCAGCGGATCGAAGGGGACCACCTCCGCCCCTGCGGCGGTGAGGAGTTCGGCGTGCTCGGCGTAGCCGAAGGAGAACGCCGCCCCGCCCGCCACCGCGATCCGCGGCCGTCCGGGGACGGGGGTGCCGGCCGCCGCTTCTTCCCGCGCCGACCCGCCCAGCGCCCGTGCGGCGCGGGCGACTTCGGCCGACGGGTCCCACGCCGCGACGTCCAGCGGCGGCGCGGACCGGGCCGTCCGCACCAGCGCGTCCAAGTCGACTCCGGCCGCCACCAGTTCGCCCATCGCCCGGACCGCCCGCACCGCCTCGGCGTCCCGCTCGACGGCCGGGACCAGGCCCAGATGGCGGCTGGGGGTGGCGATCTCCGCCGCCCGCCGCAGGGCGCCGAGCACCGGGACCCCGCCGCCCTCCTCCAGTGCCTCCCGCAGCAGCCGCTCGTGCCGGTCGGAGGCGACCCGGTTCAGCACCACCCCGGCGATCCGCACCTCCGGGTCCCAGGACGCGAAGCCGTGCACCAGGGCGGCCACCGAGCGGCTCTGCGAGGCCGCGTCCACCACGAGCACGACGGGCGCCCGTAGCAGCTTGGCGACGTGCGCGGTGGAGGCCAGTTCGCCGCGCCCGGCCGCGCCGTCGAACAACCCCATCACGCCCTCGACCACCGCGATGTCCGCCCCCGCCGCGCCGTGCGCCAGCAGCGCGGGGACACGCTCGGGCCCGGCCAGGAAGGCGTCGAGGTTGCGCCCCGGCCGGCCGGTGGCGAGCGCGTGGTAGCCCGGATCGATGTAGTCCGGGCCGACCTTGTGCGGGGAGACCCGGAGTCCGCGGGCGGTGAGCGCGGCCATGACGCCGGTGGCCACGGTGGTCTTGCCGGTGCCGGAGGCGGGCGCGGCGATCACCAGCCGCGGCAGGCTCTGCCCGCTCGCCCGGAGGCCCGCGCTCACCACTCGATGCCGCGCTGGCCCTTGCGGCCCGCGTCCATCGGATGCTTGACCTTCGTCATCTCGGTCACCAGGTCGGCGGCGTCGACCAGCGCCTGCGGCGCGTTGCGGCCGGTGATCACGACGTGCTGGTTCCCCGGCCGGTTCGCCAGCACCTCCAGCACCTCGCCGGTGTCCACCCAGCCCCAGTGCATCGGGTAGGTGAACTCGTCCAGCACGTACAGCCGGTAGGTCTCGGCGGCGAGGTCCCGGCGGACCTGCGCCCAGCCTTCCCGGGCCGCCTCCTCGCTGTCCATCTCGGCCTGCGCCGAGCGCTGCACCCAGGACCAGCCCTCGCCCATCTTGTGCCAGGCGACGCTGCCGCCCTCGCCCGAGTCGCCGAGCACGCGCAGTGCCCGTTCCTCGCCCACCCGCCACTTGGCGGACTTCACGAACTGGAACACCCCGATCGGCCAGCCCTGGTTCCAGGCGCGCAGCGCCAGCCCGAAGGCCGCCGTCGACTTGCCCTTGCCCGGGCCGGTGTGCACGGCGAGCAGCGGCAGCGTGCGGCGCTGACGGGTCGTCATCCCGTCGTCGGGAACCTGGGTCGGCTGTCCCTGCGGCATCTCAGGCCACGTCCTTCCGGTAGGGGGCGGAGGCGGTGGGCGCGTCCCCGCGCACGGCGCGGACCAGGCCGGTGACCGCGTCGGCGCGCACCTCCTCCAGGCGCACGGCGTCCGCGCCGAGCCGAGCGGCGAGTTCGGCCGCCAGCCCGAGCCGCACCGGCCCCGACTCGCAGTCCACGACCACCGCGGCGGTGCCGCGGGCGGCGAGCAGCCCGGCCGCGCGGCGGGCGTCGCCGAGCGCGTCGCGGCCACCGGTGGCCCGGCCGTCGGTGACCACGACCAGCAGCGGGCGGCGGTTCGGATCGCGCAACTCCTCGACACGCAGCGTCTCGTGCGCGCGCAGCAGTCCGGCGGCCAGCGGAGTGCGACCGCCGGTGGGCAGTGCGGCCAGCCGTGCGGCGCCCGCCTCCACCGAGGAGGTCGGCGGCAGCGCCAGCTCGGCGCCCGACCCGCGGAAGGTGATCAGCCCGACCTTGTCCCGGCGCTGGTAGGCGTCGGTGAGCAGGGACAGCACCGCGCCCTTGACGGCGGACATCCGCTGCCGCGCCGCCATCGACCCGGAGGCGTCCACCACGAACAGCACCAGGTTGGACTCCCGGCCGTGCCGGACCTGGGTGCGCAGGTCGTCCCGGCGCAGCACCAGCTCCCGCCCCATGCGCCCGCGCGCCCGCTGGTGAGGGGCGGCGGCCAGCAGCGTCGCCGACAGGTGCAGCGGGCCCGGCTCGCCGTCCGGGCGGGCGGCGCGGACCGTCCGGCCGCTCTCGGTCCGGGCGGGGGAGCGGCGGCCCTGCGTGCCGCGCCCGGTGCCGGGCACCTTGAACAGCCGGGGCTTGTACGGTTCGGCGGCAGGGGCGGGCGCGGACTCGCCGGGGGCCTGCGCGGAGTCGGGCTCGCCGTCGGTCTCGCTCCCGCCCGACGGCCGCGTGCGCTGCGGCGGGAGACCGTCGGGGTCCGGCGCACCAGGCGCGGGGGCGCCGCCTCCGCCGCCGCCTCCGCCGCCGTCGGGCCCGTCGTCCTGCGGCCCGTCACCGCCGTCGTCCCGTCCGCCGTCGCCGCTTCCCCCGTCGCTCCCGTCCCCGCCCGGCTCCGGGTCCTCGGCGGCGAACTGCTCCAGCGTGCGGTCGAGCAGGTCCTCGTCCAGGCCGGGAGCGTCGAAGGGGTTGCGGCGGCGCCGGTGCGGCAGGGCGAGGCGCGCGGCGTCGCGGACGTCCTCGGCGAGTACCTCCGTGCGCCCCGCCCAGGCGGCCAGCGCCACGGCGGTCCGGGCCATCACGATGTCCGCGCGCAGCCCGTCCACCTCGAACGCCGCGCAGACCGCGGTGATCTGCCGCAGCGCGCCGTCGCCGAGCACCACCCGGGGCAGCAGTTCCCGCGCGGCGGCGATCCGCGCGGCCAACTCCCGCTCGCTCTCCGCCCATCGGGCGGCGAAGGCGGCCGGGTCGGCGTCGTAGGCGAGCCGGCGGCGGACCACCTCGGCCCGCTGCTCCGGATCGCGCGTCGCGGAGACCTCGACGGTCAGGCCGAACCGGTCGAGCAGCTGCGGGCGCAGCTCGCCCTCCTCCGGGTTCATCGTGCCGACCAGCAGGAACCGCGCGGCGTGCCGGACCGAGACGCCCTCGCGCTCGACGTAGGAGCGGCCCATCGCGGCCGCGTCCAGCAGCAGGTCGACCAGGTGGTCGCCGAGCAGGTTGACCTCGTCGATGTAGAGGACGCCGCGGTGGGCGCGGGCGAGCAGGCCCGGCTCGTAGGCCTTGACGCCCTCGGTGAGCGCCCGCTCCAGGTCGAGCGAGCCGACGATGCGGTCCTCGCTGACGCCGACCGGCAGTTCGACCAGGGGTGTCGGGCGCTCGGTAGCCGCCACGCCCGCCTCGTGCGGCCCGTCCGGGCACTGCGGGTCCGGCGCGGCCGGGTCGCAGGCGAAGCGGCAGCCCTCGACCACTGCGAGCGGGGGCAGCAGCCCGGCCAGCGCCCGCACCGCCGTGGACTTGGCGGTGCCCTTCTCACCCCGCACCAGCACCCCGCCGACCTGCGGCGACACCGCGTTCAGCAGCAGCCCCAGCCGCAGGTCCTCCATCCCGACCACGGCCGTGAACGGATAGCGTGCCGCGCTCATGCCTGCTCCTCCCCTTCGAGGTCGCCTTCGAGTTCGAGATAGGTGGCGCGGAGCCGTTCCAGCGTCTCCGGGTCCGGCTCGCTCCACAGCTGCCGCTCCGCGGCCTCCAGCAGGCGTTCGGTGATGCCGCGCAGCGCCCAGGGGTTGGAGCGCTTCATGAACTCCTGGTTCTCGGCGTCGAAGACGTACTCCGCGGCGAGCTTCTCGTACATCCAGTCGTCGACCACGCCGGCGGTCGCGTCGTAGCCGAAGAGGTAGTCGACGGTGGCGGCCATCTCGAAGGCACCCTTGTAGCCGTGGCGCCGCATCGCCGCCATCCAGCGCGGGTTGACCACCCGGGCGCGGAAGACCCGGTGCGTCTCCTCGCCGAGCGTGCGGGTCCGCACCTGGTCCGGGACGGCGCTGTCGCCGACGTAGGCCTCCGGCGAGCTGCCGGTGAGGTGCCGGACCATCGCCACCATGCCGCCGTGGTACTGGAAATAGTCGTCCGCGTCCACCAGGTCGTGTTCGCGGGTGTCGACGTTCTTCGCCGCGACCGCGATCCGCCGGAACGCGCGCTCCATGTCGCCGCGGGCCGCCCGCCCGTCGAGGCCGCGGCCGTAGGCGTAGCCGCCCCAGACCGCGTACACCTCGGCCAGGTCGGCGTCGGAGCGCCAGTTGCGGGCGTCGATCAGCGGCAGCAGGCCCGCGCCGTAGGCGCCGGGCTTGGAGCCGAAGACGCGCGCGGTGGCCCGGCGCCGGTCGCCGTGCTCGGCGGCGTCCGCCTCGACGTGTGCGCGCACGTAGTTGCGGTCCTCCGGCTCGTCGAGCCCGGCGACCGTCCTCACCGCGTCGTCGACCAGCGCCACCACGTGCGGGAAGGCGTCCCGGAAGAAACCGGAGATGCGGACCGTGACGTCCACCCGCGGCCGGCCGAGCTCCTCCAGCGGGATCACCGAGAAGCCGGTGACCCGGCGCGAGGCGTCGTCCCACTCCGGGCGGCAGCCGAGCAGCGCCAGGATCTCCGCGATGTCGTCGCCCTGGGTGCGCATGCAGGAGGTGCCCCACACCGTCAGCCCGACCGAGCGCGGGTACTCCCCGTTGTCCTGCACGTAGCGGGCGATCAGCGAGTCCGCCAGCGACTGCCCGACCTCCCAACTCAGCCGCGAGGGGATGGCCTTCGGGTCGACCGAGTAGAAGTTCCGCCCGGTCGGCAGCACGTTGACCAGCCCGCGGGTCGGCGAGCCGGACGGGCCGGCCGGGACGTAACCGCCGCGCAGCGCCCGCAGGATGTGCGCGATCTCGTCCTCGGTGCGCTCCAGCCGCGGCACGACCTCCCGGCAGGCGAAGTCCAGCACCTCGGCGGCCCCGGCCGGCACCTCCGCGCCGAACACCTCGTCCAGCACCGCCGGTACGGCCTCCGCCGCCCAGCCGCGGGCCTCCAGCGCCTCCGCGAGCCGCCGGCAGACGGCCTCCAGCAGGTCCACCGCGTCCGAGGCGGAGCGCGCCGGGCCGCCGCCCGCGAGCTCCCGCAGCGCCTCCGGCACCTTCGCCGCCGCCCCCGGCTCGGCCAGCAACTCCCGCTCCACCAGCCCGAAGTGCTCGGCGACCGCGGCCCGCAGCCCGGGCAGCGCGCCCGCCCGGCCGCCCCACACCTGCGCCGAACGCAGCACCGCCAGCACCAGGTTGACCCGCGCCTCGCCCACCGGACCGCCGCCCAGCACATGCAGGCCGTCGCGGATCTGCACGTCCTTGATCTCGCAGAGGTAGCCGTCGACATGCAGCACGAACTCGTCGAACTCGTCCTCGTCCGGCTGCTCCTGGACGTGCAGGTCGTGGTGCAGCTCCGCGGCCTTGACCAGGGTCCAGATCTGCGCCCGCACGGCCGGCGCCTTGTCCGGGTCCAGATCGCTCACCAGCGCGTACTCGTCGAGGAGTTGCTCCAGCTTGGCGAGGTCGCCGTAGGTGTCGGCGCGGGCCATCGGCGGCACCAGGTGGTCGACCACGGTGGCGTGCCCGCGCCGCTTGGCCTGGGTGCCCTCGCCCGGGTCGTTGACGATGAACGGGTACACCAGCGGCAGTTCGCCCAGCACCGCGTCCGGCGCGCAACCCGCCGACAGGCCCAGGCCCTTGCCCGGCAGCCACTCCATCGTCCCGTGCTTGCCCATGTGGACCAGCGCGTCCGCGCCGAAGGAGTTCTCCAGCCAGCGGTAGGCGGCCAGGTAGTGGTGGGAGGGCGGCAGGTCCGGGTCGTGGTAGATCGAGATCGGGTTCTCGCCGAAGCCGCGCGGCGGCTGGATCATCACGATCACGTTCTCGAACCGCAGCGAGGCCAGCACGATCTCCGGGCCGTCCGCGCCGCTGTCGTCCACATACAGCGAGCCGGGCGGCTCCCCCCAGTGCTCGCGCACCCCCGTGCGCAACTCCTCGTCCAGCGCGTCGAACCACCGCCGGTAGTCCGCCAGGGGCACCCGCGCGGGCGCGGCCCGAAGCTGCTCCTCGGTCAGCCACTCCACGTCATGGCCGCCGGCGGCGATCAGCCGGTGCATCAGCTCGTCGCCGTTCCCCGGCAGTTCGCCGGTGCGGTAGCCGGCTGCGCGCAGCGCCTCCAGCAGCCGCAGCGCCGAGGCGGGGGTGTCCAGGCCGACCGCGTTGCCGACCCGGGCGTGCTTGGTGGGGTAGGCGGTGAAGACCAGCGCGATCCGCTTCTCCGCGTTGTCCTTGTGCGCCAGCGCGGCGTGCCGCACGGCGATGCCTGCGACCCGGGCCGCCCGCTCCGGGGCCGCCACGTACACCGGGACGCCGTCCGGGCCGGTCTCCTTGAAGGAGAACGGCACGGTGACCAGCCGCCCGTCGAACTCCGGGATCGCCACCTGCATCGCGGCGTCCATCGGGGACAGCGCCGCGTCGGAGGCCTCCCAGGCGGCCCGCGAGGTGGTCAGGCACAGGCCCTGCAGCACCGGGACGTCCAGCGCGGCCAGCGCGCCGACGTCCCAGCCCTCCTCCTCGCCGCCGGCCGAGGCGTCGGCGGCCACCGAACCGCCCGCCGCCAGCACCGTGGTGACCACCGCGTCGCAGCGGCCCAGCAGTTCGTACAGTCCGGGCTCCGCGCCGCGCAGCGAACCGCAGTACACCGGCAGGGCGTTGGCGCCGCGGGCCTCGATCGCCTCGCACAGCGTGTCCACGAAGCGGGTGTTGCCGGAGAGTTCGTGTGCCCGGTAGAAGAGCACGCCCACTGTCGGCCGCCCGTCGGCGAGTTCGCGCTCGATGTTCTCCGTGCCGCCGCGCACGCCGTAGGCCGGCATCGCGGCCGGCGGCGCGAAGCCTTCGCCGCGCATCAGCACGGTGTCGCCGAGGAAGCGCGCCAGCTCCCGCAGGTTCGCCGGCCCGCCCTCCACCAGGTAGCGCAGCGCCTCGGCCACCACCCCGGCCGGCGCCGAGGACATCGCCATCAGTTCGGCGTCCGGCACGGACTCGCCGCCCAGCAGCACGGTCGGCAGGCCGGAGGCGGTGATCGCGGCGATGCCGTCCTCCCAGGCCCGCCGCCCGCCGAGCAGCCGGACGACCACCACCTCGGCGCCCGCCAGCAGTTCGGGCAGCTCGGTGGCCGCGTCCACCCGGGACGGGTTGCCGATCCGGTACCCGGCGCCGGAGGCCCGGGCGGCCAGCAGGTCGGTGTCGGCGGTGGACAGCAGCAGGACGCCTGCGGTGGCGGTGCTCACGTTCTCCCTCTCGGTCATGCGGGCGTTCATCGGGGCGTTGTTCATCCGGGCGCCCCCGGAGGGACGAACGGCAGGCCGCGCGGCGCGCCCTGCTCGATCAGGCGCCACAGCGCCCCGGTGTCGGCGTGCTTCTCGATCAGGTCCCCGAGCCGGTCGAGCCGCTCCTCGCGGATCGCGGCGAAGCGGGTGTCCGGCGCGGGCACGAAGTCCCGCCCGGCCAGCCGCGCCGCGGTCCGCAGCAGCGACCGGCGGAAGCCGTCGTTCTCCAGTAGCCCGTGCCAGGTGGTGCCCCAGACCGCGCCCTCGCGGCAGCCGTCCAGCGGGGCGCCGTCGGTCGCGTCCACCACGAACGGCTCGCCGCCTTCGACGTCGGCCACCCCGTGGTGGATCTCGTAGCCGTCCACCGGCTCTCCGTCGACCGCGCCGTGCGGCCGTGCCAGGGTCTTCTCCCGGGCGAACCGCACCCGCACCGGCAGCAGCCCGAGCGCCTCCACGGTGCCCGCGCCGGACTCGACCTCGTCGGTGATCGAGCGCGCCAGCATCTGGTACCCGCCGCAGACGCCCAGCACCGGCAGCCCGGCGGCGGCGCGGGCGCGCACCGCCGTGTCCAGGCCGCGTTCGCGCAGCCAGGCCAGATCGGCCACGGTGGCCCGGGTGCCGGGCAGCACCACCAGGTCGGCGTCGGCGATCTCCGCGGGCCGGGTGGCCCAGCGCACCAGCACCCCCGGTTCGCTCGCCAGCGCGTCCAGGTCGGTGAAGTTGGACAGCCGCGGCAGCCGCACCACCGACACCCGCAGCACGTCCCGGCCGAGCGGAGCCCGGTCGGCGGCTCCGCCGGGCGCGTCGTAGCGGGCGTCCAGCGCCAGCGAGTCCTCCGCGTCCAGCCACAGCCCCGGCAGCATGGGCAAGGTGCCGAGCACCGGCCGGCCGGTCAGCGAGCGCAGCATCTCCAGTCCAGGCTCCAGCAGCCGGGCGTCGCCCCGGAACCTGTTCACCAGCCAGCCGCCGACCAGCGCCTGGTCGCCGGCGTCCAGCAGCGCCAGCGTCCCGTACATCGCGGCGAAGACCCCGCCGCGGTCGATGTCGCCGACCACCACCACCGGCAGGTCCGCGGCGCGGGCCAGGCCCATGTTGGCGATGTCCCGGTCGCGCAGGTTGATCTCGGCGGGGGAGCCGGCGCCCTCGCACACCACCACGTCGTGGCGGGACCGCAGTTCGGCCAGGCACTCCAGCGCGGCGCGCAGCAGCGCGGGCTTGCGCGCGCGGTAGTCCAGCGCGCCCACCTCGGCCACCGGCCGCCCGCGCAGCACCACTTGGCTGCGACCGTCCGCGCCGGGCTTGAGCAGCACCGGGTTCATCGCCGCGACCGGCTCGATGCGGGCGGCGGCGGCCTGCATGGCCTGCGCCCGGCCGATCTCCGCACCGTCCCGGGTCACGAAGGAGTTCAGTGACATGTTCTGCGCCTTGAACGGCGCCACGCTCACGCCCTGCCGGCTGAGCCAGCGGCAGATCCCGGCGGTGACCACGCTCTTGCCCGCGTCCGAGGTGGTCCCCGCCACCAGCAGCGCCCCGCTCACCGGCCCGCCCTCCGTCCTGCTTCCCCGCCCGCGCCCCTCCGTGCCGCCACGCGCGCCGCCGTGGCCCCGAGCAGCGCCGCCCGCCCCGCGAGCGCCGCGCCCAGCGCCAGCGCGCCGACCCGCCGGGAGAGCCGGCAGGCGCGCTCGATGTCCGCCCCCGCGGGCGGCGGGAACTCGCCGCCCAGCACCGGCCTGTGCTCCACCCGCTCGCCGTGCTCCCCGTAGGCGAGGCTCCCGCCCAGGCGCACGCCCAGCGCGCCGGCGAAGGCGGACTCCGCCTGCCCGGCGTTGGGGGAGGGGTGCGCGCCGCCGTCCCGCCGCCACACTCGCAGCGCCCGGCCCGGCTCCGGTGCGGCCGCGGCGGTCAGCAGGGCGGTGAGCCGGGCGCCCGGCCAGCCGACCAGGTCGTCCAGCCGTGCCGAGGCCCAGCCGAACCGCAGGTGCCGGGGCGAGCGGTGGCCCACCATCGCGTCCAGCGTGTTGACGGCCCGGAAGCCCAGCAGCCCGGGAGTCCCCGCGAGCGCGCCCCACACCAGGGCGTTCACCACCGCGTCCGCGGTGTTCTCGGCGACCGATTCGACCACCGCGCGGCTGATCCCGGCCGCGTCCAGGTGGCGCGGGTCGCGCCCGCACAGGTGCGGCAGGCGCGCGCGGGCGGCGGCGAGGTCCCCGCGCTCCAGCGCGCGGGCGATCGTGCGCGCCTCGCGGACCAGTGTCGCGCCGCCGAGCACCGACCACACCGCCCCGGCGGCCAGCGCGGCGCGCCCGGCGGCGGGGGAGCGGCGGTCCAGCGCGGCGGCGCCGGCCGCGACCGCTCCCACGCACAGCGCGGTGAACAGCGCGCCGACCGGCCGCGAGTCGGCCCAGAGCCGGCGTTCCAGCGCCCCGGCGGCGCGCCCGAAGACCGCGACCGGATGGCCGCGCCGGGGGTCGCCGACCAGCGTGTCGACGGCGTAGCCGAGCGGGGCGCCCAGCAGGAAGGCATCCATGTGCCCGCCCCGCCGTCAGCCGGCGCGGTGGGAGCGGCGGGTGCGGCGGCCGCGGCGGGCGCCCGGCGCGGCGGGCCCGGGCAGCGGATACGGCTGGGCAGGCATGGGCAGTGTCCTCACTCAGGGTCCGCGCCCTGGATCGACGAGAGCGGAGGTGAGAGTCTCCTGGCTCCCGGATCAGCGCGTCGTCCGGCCTTCCAGCCGCCTCGCGGCGGCCGTGGCCTCGAGCGGAAGACGCTCCCCGGTGACAGTGGCGGGACCGCGCCGGATTCGCACCGGCTTCCTCTCCATGCCTCCGTATGGCGTCGAAATCCCACCATGCGTCCCTACGCAGCGTCAACACGGCCTCGGCGGCGCGTGGCGAATCCCACGTCCGAGGTGTGCCCGGCGCTGCCCGCCGGGCACGCGAAGGCCGCGGTCGGTTCGGGCGGCCGACCGCGGCCTCGGATCTTCCCTGAACTGTTCTTCTCCGGCGCGTTCGCAGGCGCGTTCGCAGGCGTGTTCGCGCGGGCCGGGGAGGCCCGGGCGGGGGAACTCACGGCGGGGCGGGGCGCACCGGGCCGTAGGTCCCCACCGGCCCGGGGTCATGGACGCCGGCCGTGCCGAGCACCCGTCCGGCCGCCCCGGCCGCGGCCCTGCTGTACGCCGGGCGCGGCTCCCAGCGGGGCGTGGGACGGTGCCGCCGGGAACCGGCCGCCGGCGTGCGCGCGGGCGTGCGGGAGGGGGCGTGCGCGGGCGTGCGCACGGGGGTGGGCGCGGTCGGTCCGCTCGGCGGGTCGACCTCCGCGGCCGGTTCCGCCGCCGCACCGGCGGCGAGGTCCGGATCCTCGGCCGAGCCCGCGATGGCGGCACCGACCGCGCGGGGTGGTACCAGGACGTGGTCCTCGAACCATGACATGCCGAGGATGACCAGCAACGCGCCCGGGGGTATCAGAAGGCCGAGAATCACGGACATCATAGGCTCCGCCTCGCTGTCGAGTGCTGCGACCGGGACGCCCGTCCTCACCAGCCCCCGAGCCGCGGGGCGCCCGCTACCCAGCCTCAGGCCTCCGGCCCGATCGCGCACGTCGAGCGGCCATGTCGTCACTCTCCGCAACCCGCGAGGCTCCGACCAGCAGCTCCTCCGCGCCGACGCGCCGGGGTGGGCAAACCCCGCCACACGCCTGCCCCCTCCCCGCCCCCGCACGCACCCCCGGCGCACAAACCGCGCCTCTTCGCCCCCACCCGCCACAACGCCCCGCGGCGAGCCGCCCACGCTCCCCGCCCGCCGGCGACTCCGTGAACCCTGCCCGGGGAGGGCGATGCCGGCCTGAGCCCCGGCCACGGCGGCGAGCGCGGACACCTCCGCGACTCCCCACCGAGCGCCGATACCTCCGCCACTCCGCGCCGAACGATTCGCGACCGCCCACCCCGCGACGCCATCCGCCGTCCGCCGCCCGGCCGCGCCCGGCGAACCCGCCGCCCGCGCTCACCCGCAGGCGTGCGGCCGCGGGCGATTCTCCGCCGGCCCAGGGCGCCCTGGACGGCTGGATCCGCCTCGCGCGAGGCCTCGCCGGTCGAGGAAGGCCGCTGCGCGTCAGGGTCGAGACCAGGGCAGCCCGTGGCCTGCCGGCCCACCACCGGCCCACCACGAGGGCGAGCCGGTGCGCTTCTCCCCCGGTACGGGGGCTGCGGGCAGGCGCCACCCCGAGAAGCGGCGGGCGGCCAGGTCCAGCGCGGCAGCGGCGGCTTCGGCCGCCCAGCAGGGCCCGGTCCAGGGAGGCGGGGCGTCCGCTCGGGGCCGGTGCGGTGGGCAGGCCGGGTGCGGCGCGGGGTGAAGGGGCGGCCCGTGCCCTGTCGCAGCCGGCGTACCGCCGCCGGGGGCCTGTCGCCCCGTAAGGCCGGTGCGGTGGGCGGGCCGGGTGCGGCGGGGCGGGCCCGTACCCTGCCGCAGTCGGGGCGCTGCCGCTTGGGGGCGGGGCGTCGCCCCGAGAGCCAGGGGCGGTGGGCGGCCGCGGCAGTGGGGGCACGGGGCTGCGCCCCGTCGGAGCCCCGCGTGGGCGGAGCCCGCCGCGGGGTCAGCGGCCGGTGAGGAGGTTGGCGGCTCGGGCGAGGGGGGAGGTGGTGGGGCGGTGGGAGGAGGCCTCCGCGCGGTCGGCCGCGTGGTAGGCCGCGTACATCCCGTGCACCCCGAGCCAGCGCAGCGGCTCGGGCTCCCAGCGGCGGACGGTGTGCCCGGTCCACGGCAGCGCCGTCAGCTCGGTGTCGCCGCCCCGCCCCTCCGCCCGCAGCACCAGGTCCCGCAGGGTGCGCCCGGCCAGGTTCGTGGTGGTCACCCCGGAGCCGACGTACCCGCCGGCCCAGCCGAGCCCGCTCGCCCGGTCCAGCCGCACGGTCGTGCACCAGTCCCGCGGCACCCCCAGTACTCCGGACCAGGTGTGCGCGATCGGCGGCTCGGCGCCCAGCGCCGGGAAGAAGTCCCGCAGGATTCCGCGCAGCTGCTCCAGCGTGCGGCGGTGGGTGGTCCCGTCGTGGTCCGTGCGGGAGCCGAAGCGGTAGGGGACGCCGCGCCCGCCCAGCGCGATCCGGTCGTCCGCGGTCCGCTGCGCGTACATGTACGCGTGCGCGAAGTCGCCCAGCGTGCAGCGGTCCGCCCAGCCGGTCTCGGCCCAGAAGGACTCCGGCAGCGGGTCGGTGACCACCATCGAGGAGTTCATCGGCAGCCACGTCCGCCGCTCGCCCTCCAGCCCCGCCGTGAAGCCCTCGGTACAGCGCAGCACGTAACGCGCCGTCACCGCGCCCCAGGGCGTGAGCGCCCGCGCGGGGGCGCCGCCGCGCGCCGGCTCGATCCGCTCCACCGGGGTGGACTCGCAGATCCGCACGCCCAGCGCCTCCACCGCCCGCGCCAGCCCCAGCACCAGCTTGGCCGGCTGCAGCCGGGCGCCGTGCGGGGTCCACGTCCCGCCCAGCGTCCCGGCGACGCCGACCCGCTCCCGGGCCTCCTCGGCGGTCAGCACCAGCCGGTCGTGCTCGCCGAAGGCGTACTCCTCCTCGGCGAACGCGCGCAGCCGCGCCAGCTGCGCGGGGGTGCGGGCGACCTCCAGCACGCCGCCCTGGGCGATGTCCGCGTCGATCCCCTCGGCCGCGGCGGTCGCGATCACCTCGTCCACCGCGGCGTTCATCGCCCGCTGCAGGTCGCCGGCGGCGGCCCGGCCGTAGCGGGCGGCGAAGGCGGAGCGGCCGGCGAAGCCGTTGTAGAGCCAGCCGCCGTTGCGCCCTGACGCCCCGTAACCGCAGAACCGGCGCTCCAGCAGCACGACGCGCAGTGAGGGGTCGGCCTTCTTCAGGTAGTACGCCGTCCACAGGCCGGTGAAGCCGCCGCCGACGACGCACACGTCGGCGTCCGCGGGGCCGTCGAGCGCCGGGCGCGGCCGGGGCAGGCCGACCGACGCGAACCAGAAGGACACCCCGCCGTTGGCGGTACGGCCGACACTCTGCACGTGCTCCCACTCCCACCTGAGCCGGGCGGCTGAACCGCGCCGACGCTAACCCCGGCGGGCCGGGCCGGGCAACGGACACCCTGTCAGCCGCCCCGGCCCCGCCCCGACACCCTGCGCGGCCGCGGCGGGCCGCGGACGACCCCGCACGGACGCGCAGCGATGGCGCGCCCGGCACGCGGGTATTGGGATGGACAGGAGTGGACAGGCGCCGACAGGGGCCAGGACCGCCGGGACCACCGGAACGGACCGGCCGGACGCCACGGGAGCGGGGTGCGCGGATGCGGATGCGTTGGGGAAGAACAGCGGTGCTGGCGACGGCCTCGGCGGTGGGTGCCGGCGCGGTGGCGGTGCTGGCCGGCCGGGCCGTCTCGGACCTGGCGGTGCGCCACCGCACCGCGGACCCGGCCTCGGCGGGCGGGCTGCGGGTGCACTCCGCGGCGGCCGGCCGGGTCGCCCTGACCCGCAGCGCCGACACCCAGCGCCCGGGCCGCTACGGCCTGGAGTGGGACGGCGGCGCCGGGCACGCCGTCGTCGGCGAGCTGCTGGAGACCACCGCGCAGACCGCCGTGCGCAGCCTGGAGCGGGTGGACCGCGGCACGCTGCCGGTCGGCGGCGAGGCCGAGCTGACCCCGCGGGTCTTCACCGGCGACCCGCGCTCCGCCTTCGGCCTCGACTACTCCGAGACCACCGTGCGCGGCGAGCTCGGCCCGCTGCCCGCCTGGTACGTGCCGGGACTGCGCGAGCCCTGGGTGATCGCCGTGCACGGGCTCGGCGCCGCGCGCGAGCAGACGCTGCCGCTGCTGCCGGTCTGCGCCCGGCTCAACATCCCCGTGCTCTCCGTGACCTACCGCAACGACGAGGGCGCACCGCCGTCCCCGGACGGCATCGGCCACTTCGGCGAGAGCGAGTGGCGGGACGTGGAGGCGGCGATCCGGCTGGCCGTCGACAGCGGCGCGAGCCGCATCGTGCTCTACGGCTGGTCGGTGGGGGCCGGCATGGTGCTGCGCGCGGCGGAGCGCTCGGCCTGGCGGGAGCTGGTGCGCGGGGTGGTGCTCGACTCCGCCGTGCTGGACTGGCGGGCCGCCGCCCGCGCGCTGACCACCCGGCGCGGCGTCCCCGCCTCGCTCGCCGCCCTGGGGGTCCGCGCGGCGGAGGGCCGCACGGGGCTGGACGCCGCCGCGGCCCCGGCGCTGGAGGAGAGCCCGGGCCTGGAGGTGCCGCTGCTGATCCTGCACAGCCCGCAGGACCCGATCGCGTCGATCGCGCCGGTCCGGCGGCTGGTCGACCGGCAGGGGCAGCGCGCGGTCCTGCGGGAGTACCCGGGGGCCGCGCACGCCGCCCTGTGGAACTCCGACCAGCGCCGCTACGAGGAGGACGTCCGCCGCTTCCTCACCCCGCTGCTCTGAGCACGCCCGCTCGGCGTGCCGCGGCTCCGGGCGCCGAGCCCGCCCGCGCCGAGCTCTCTACCGTGAGCCCCCGGCTCCCGGCTTCCGGCCTCTCGGCGCCAGGGCCGCCGTTCGGGCCTTCCGCGGCCCGGAGCCCCGGGGCCCGAACGCCCGCCGTTCCCATGCCCGTCGGTACCGGAGCCCGGGGCTCCGGAGGGGCGGGCGCGCCCTGTTCGGGCGGCTTTGTCCCGGCGGGGCGCGGACGATGTGACAAGTGGCCCGGGTAGGGGGAAGACTGCACGGCGTGACGTCCCGGAACTCGCGCGACCGTGATGCCCGTCCCTCCGCCGTCCGCCCGGTCCCTCACCCCTCCGAGGCGGAGTCGCCCGGAACGGGAACCCCTCCCGTGCGCCCCGTGAGCCGTCTTCCGAGAACCTCCGACGGCCCGGTTCCCGACCGCCCCGCGTCCGACCGGCCCGATCGCCCGGACCGCCCCGGGCGCCCGGCCTCCGGCGGCCCCCGCCTGGTCGCCCCGCTCCCGCAGAACGCCGGTCCCGAGGGCCCGCGCGACCAGCGGGAGCAGCGAGGGCCGCAGCAGCACCAGACGCCGCACCACCAGCCCCCGCACCACGCCGCACCCGGCACGCGTCGCCCCGGCGCGCGCCCCGGAGGCCGTGCGGTGCCCCCGCCGGACGGGCTCCCGGAGCCGGCGCGACTGGCCGCCCTCGCCCGCCGCCTGCTCGCCGACGCGGTCCGGATCGCCCGCTGGGCCGGCGAGCTCCCGGCCGTCGACCGCCGGGGCGACCTGCTCCCGGAGGACGCGGAGGCCGCGAGCCGCGCCCTCGGCATGTCCGTCGGCGCCGCCCAGGCCAGCTGGGAGCGGGCCCGCCTGGTCGGGCTGGTCGAGCTGCGCGGCGCCGGCGCCGGAGCCGGCTGGCGGCTGCACGCCTGGGAGCGGGACGACGACGCCGTGCTGCGCGGCTGGGCCGCGCTCTTCGACGCCTGGACGCTGCTGGTCCCGGTGCCGTCCTCGATGCCCGCGGTGCTCGCCGGGCAGTCCGTGGACCACGCCCCGCAGCTGCTGTCGTTCCTCCATCTGGTGGACGGTCCGGTGCCGGTGGACGAGCTGCGCGAGCTGCTCCGCCGCGGCCTGGACGAGCAGGGCCGCGGCGGCCACCCGCCGGTCGGCCCCGGCGCGGGCCCGGTCCCGCACGCCGCCTCCGCCGTGCACGCGGTGCGGGTCGCGGGCGGCGGCAGCGCGACCCCGCTGCTGGAGCCGGCCGAGGTCGCCGAGGTCCTGCAGTGGATGGTCGACGGCTTCGCCGCGGTCGGCGCCCTGGTCCGGCACCGGCCCGACCCCGCCCCCGGGCAGGAGGCGCTGATCGAGCTCTCCCCGCTGGGCCACTGGGCGGTGCGCGCCAAGCTGGAGGAGATCTGCGTGGTCGCGCAGACCGCCGCCGGCCACATCGAGCAGAGCGCCCTGGAGCTGCTCACCGCCTGCGCTGGCTACAGCCCCGGCCCGGCCCGCGCCGAGTACCGGGCGTGGGTCGCGGCCCGGCCGGTCGACCGCGCGGTCGCCGAACTGCTGGAGGTGGCGCGCGGTGACGACCCGCTGCTGCGCGGCCTCGCCTTCGAGACGCTGCGGGTGGCCGGGCACCCGGCCGAGCCCGCCGTCCGCGCCGTGCTGGACGAGCCCGTGCTGCGGCCCTACGCGCTGCTGTGGCTGGCCGACCAGGCAGACGAGGGCGCGGACCCCTCCGAGGTGCTCGACGCCGAGGACGCCACCTGGCTGTGGGTGGACACCGGCGCGGCTGTGCTGGAGCACGGCGACACGGCGATGCTGGTCCGGCACGTGCAGGGCGCGGCGGGGGCGGATCCCTCCAGCCTCTTCGCCCGCGCGCGGGCGACCGGCCACCCGCGCGCCGGCCAGGTGCTCGCGGCGGTCGCCTCGGCGCACCCGGACCCCGCGGTGGCCCGCTCCGCCCGCCGCGCGGCCTTCAGCGTCCACCACGGCGGGGCGTGACGCGCCGGGCAGGGCGTGGCGCAGCGGGCGGGTGACAGCACGGCGGGGCACGCGGCACCGGCGGGGCGTGACCGGCAGGCGGGGCGCGAACCGGCAGGCGTGACGCGCCCGAACGGCGGAGCCCCGAACGCCGCCGCGCGGCGCCCCTGCTGAGTACGCGTCAACGTGCCACCATGGGCGGATGGGGAACGACCTCCCGGAAGCCGAGCCGGTCGAACCGCCCGAGCCGTCCGAAGCGCCCGGGCCGCTCGAACCGCTCGGCGCGCACGAACCGCTCGGCGCGGACGACCGCCGCGCCCGCGCGGAACAGGCACGCTCCGAGACCGCCCGCCTGATGACCGAGGGAGTCCGCGGTGTCGCGCTGACCTGGGTGGACGTCGCCGGGGTGCAGCGGGTGAAGGCCGTCCCGGTGCGTGCGCTGGCCCGCACCGCCGCCTGGGGCGTCGGCATGTCCCCGGTCTTCGACACCTTCCTCGCCGACGACTCCGCCACCGCCGGCCGCCACCTCGGCGGTCCGCAGGGCGATCTGCGGCTGCTGCCCGACCTGGACCGGCTCACCGTCCTCGCCGGCCGGCCCGGCTGGGCCTGGGCGCCGGTCGACCGCTACCGCCAGGACGGCCGTCCGCACCCCGCCTGCCAGCGCCTCTTCGCCCGCCGCGCAACCCGGGACGCCGCCGCCCGCGGTCTGTCGCTGCGCGCCGGCTTCGAGACCGAGTGGATCGTGGTCCGCGCCTCCGACGGCGCCCACCCCACCGACGGCCCCGCCTACGGCATGCACCGGCTGACCGATCTCTCCGACTACCTCGGCGACCTGCTGGAGGCCCTCGACGCGCAGCGCCTGGACGTGCTCCAACTCCACCCCGAGTACTCCCCGGGCCAGTTCGAGGTCTCGCTGGCGCCGGAGGACCCGGTGGGCGCGGCCGACACCGCCGTCCTGGTCCGGCACACGATCCGCGCGGTCTCGCAGCGGCACGGGTTGCGGGCCTCCTTCGCCCCCGCCTTCCGGCCCGGCGGCGTCGGCAACGGCGGCCACCTGCACCTCAGCCTGTGGCGGGACGGCCGCAACCTGGGCACCGGCGGCGCCGGCCGGCACGGGCTGACCGGCGAGGCCGAGGCCTTCCTCGCCGGCGTCCTCGCCGAACTGCCCGCGCTGCTCGCGATCGGCGCCCCGCACCCGGCGAGCTACCTGCGGCTCCAGCCTTCGCGCTGGGCCGGCGCCTACCGCTGCTGGGGCCTGGAGAACCGGGAGGCCGCGCTGCGCCTGGTCACCGGCAGCGCCGGCGAGTCGCCGGACGCGGCCAACGCCGAGATCAAATGCTTCGACCAGGCCGCCAACCCCTATCTGGCGGCCGGGGCCGCGATCGCCGCGGGGCTGGCCGGGCTCGACGCCAAGGGGACGCTGCCGCCCGAGGTCGCCGGGGACCCGGCGGCGCTGCCCGAGGAGCGGCGGCCGGAGCGCCTACCGGTCACCCTGGAGGAGGCGCTCTCCGCCTTCGCCGGCTCCGAGGTGCTGCGCCGCGCGCTCGGCGAGGTCCTGCACGACACGATCCGGGCGGTGCGGGCCGCCGAGGCCGAACGCGCGCTGGGCCTCTCCCCGGAGGACATCGCCGCCGCCACCCGCTGGCGCTGGTGAGCACGCCGCAACACCCTGACGGCAACGTCATTTGACAGCAACGTCCTTGACAGCAGCGGCCCTGACAGCAACGGCCGGTGGAACTCCGGCAGGGCCGGAGCAACGCCCGGACAGCAACGGGAGGCCAGACGTCCATGACGGTGGACCAGCACTGCCACTCCGTCCTCGCGGGCCAGGTGGACGACCGCGCCTTCGCCGCGCTGCTCACCGAGTCGGACCGCCCGCCGGCCCCGGCCACCACCCCGTGGGACAGCCAACTCGGCTTCGCCGTGCGGCGGTTCTGTGCGCCGGTGCTCGGCCTGCCGGCGCACGCCCCGGCCGTCGACTACCTGGCCGCCCGCCGCGCGGTCGGGCCCGTCGAGTCCACCGCGCGGCTGCTGCGCACCGCCGGACTGGACACCCTGCTGGTGGACACCGGAGTTGCCGAACCCCGCGGTGAACGCCTGCTGGACCTGAGGGAGTTGGCCGAGGCCGCGGACGCCCGGGCCTACGAGGTGGTCCGGCTGGAGCGGGTGGCCGAGCGCACCGTGCGCGGCGCCACCGCCGAGACCTACCCGACCGCCCTGGAGGACGCCCTGCACGGCGCGGTGGCGGAGGCGGTGGGCGTCAAGTCCGTGCTGGCGTACCGGTTCGGGCTGGACATCGACCCCGAGCCGCCCTCCCCGCGCGAGGTGCGCGCCGCAGCCGGCGGCTGGCTGCGCCGGATCGACAAGGGGGAGTCCGAACTACCGGGCCGAGAGCCGAGGTTGACCGACCCGGTACTGCTGCGGCACCTCCTGTGGCGGGCGGTGGACCTGGGCCTGCCGATCCAGCTGCACACCGGCTTCGGCGACCCCGACCTCACCCTGCACCGCGCCGACCCGTCCCTGCTCACCCCGTTCGTCCGCGCCGTCGAGCCGACCGGGGCGCGGCTGGTGCTGCTGCACTGCTGGCCCTACCACCGGCAGGCGGCCTGGCTGGCGCATGCGTTCCCGCACGTCTACGCCGACATCGGGCTGACCGTCTCCTACGCGGGGGCGGCGGCCCGGCGGGTGCTCTCCGAGGTGCTGGAGGTCGCGCCCTTCGGCAAGGTGCTGTTCTCCACCGACGCCTACGCCCTGCCCGAGCTGTTCCTGGTCGGCGCGGCGCAGTTCGAGGCGGCGCTGGACGTAGTGCTGGGGGAGTGGACGGCGGGCGGCGCGTGGTCCGCCGCGGACGCCTCCCGCATCGCGGTCATGCTCCGCTCGGCAAACGCCCGCCGCCTCTACGCCCTCCCCGACCGCCCCCGCTACTGACCCCCGCTGCGCCTCCGAGGGGCGCGGGCGGTGCCAGGTGCGGCTGCGCCGCGCGGGCGCGGGGTGCCCGGGGCTTTCGCGTGCCCGCGGGTCGGTGGTGCCTGTCGGAGTGCCTCGTAGGGGCGTTTGGTTGCGGCATCTGTGGCTGCGCCGCGCGGGCGCGAGCTGCCCGGGGCTTTCGCGCGCCCGCCGATCGGCGGTGCTCGTCGGGGTGCCCCGCGGGGCTGCGTCATCTGCGGCTGCGCCGCGTGGGCGCGAGCTGCCGCCGGCCTTCGCGCCGCTCGTCGGCGGTGCTCGTCGGGGCGCCCCGTAGGGGCGCGGGGAACTGCGCGAGCAACCGTCGGACTCCCGCACCCGCACGTGAGCAGTCGCTGATGCCCGGTAGGCGCTGTCCGCCGGAAGCCGGCGCGCGAGGCCGCCTCAGCTCCGGCTCCGCGTCGGGGCGCCCCCGATCCGCGGGGCCCGGGGCCCTGCCCCGGAAGAAGGGCGGGCGGGTGGGAGAAACCCAGCGCCCCGCCCCTCCGCCGGAGCCTCCCGCTCCCGCGGCCACCGCCGCGCGATCACCGCGCAGACCATCAGCTGAATCTGGTGGAAGAGCATCAGCGGCAGCACCATCAGCCCCACCGCCGGCCCGGCGAACAGCACCGAAGCCATCGGCACCCCGCTCGCCAGGCTCTTCTTCGAGCCGCAGAAGACCACCACGATCCGGTCCGCCCGCCCGAACCCGAGCCGCCGGCTGCCCCACGCCGTGAGCCCCAGCAGCACCGCCAGCATCACCACGCACACCAGCAGCAGTCCGCCCAGCCGCGGCAGCGAGAGCATCCCCCAGATCCCGCCCGTGACCCCCGCGCTGAACGCGCCGTAGACCACGATCACGATCGACCCGCGGTCCACCAGTTTCAGCGGCGCGGAATGCCGCTGCATCCAGCCGTGGATCCACCGCCGCGCGAACTGCCCGGCCACGAACGGCAGCAGCAGCTGGGCGACGATCCCGAGCACCGCCCCCGCCCCGACCCCGGCCCCCGACGTGCTCAGCAGCAGCGCGGTCAGCAGCGGCGTGACCAGGATGCCGAGCAGCGAGGAGAAGGTCGCGCTGCACACCGCCGCGGCCACGTTCCCCTCCGCGATCGAGGTGAAGGCGATCGAGGACTGCACGGTGGACGGCAGCAGCGTCAGGAAGAGCACCCCGTGGTAGAGCTCCGGGGTGAGCAGCCAGGGCACCAGCGCCCGGCAGGCCAGCCCGAGCAGCGGGAAGACCACGAACGTGCAGGCCAGCACGGTCGTGTGCAGCCGCCACTGGCGCAGCCCGTCCATCGCCTCGCGGGTGGACAGCCGTGCACCGTACAGGAAGAACAGCAGTCCCACCGCGATCTTGCCGAGCGCGCTGACCGCGCTCGCCCCGGCGCCGCTCGCCGGGAGCAGCGAGGCGAGGCCGACGGTGGCCAGCAGCGCGGTGATGAACGGGTCCAGCGGCCAGCGTCGGAGCAGGCGGGGCACGGTCAGGCGGAGCACGGGAGGGAACAGGCCTTTCGGGTCATCGCGGCCGCGACGGAGGCGGACGAGGGAGGCGACGGCTCATTCTCCGTCCTCCCCGGCTCATGGCGCAGCACGCTGGACGCCCTGACTGCCATCATGGACCGTGATGAGCATGCGTCCCGACTCCTCGCCGCCCGGCGTCTTCGACCCCGTCCAGCTCCGCTCCTTCCTGGCGGTGGCCCAGGCCGGCGGCTTCACCAGCGCCGCGCGCCGGCTGGGCGTCCAGCAGTCGACGGTGAGCCAGCACGTCCGGCGGCTGGAGCGGGCGGCCGGCCGGCAGCTGTTCCTGCGCGACACGCACAGCGTCGAGCTCACCCCGGACGGGGAGGCGATGCTGGGCTTCGCCCGCGGCATCCTGGCCGCGCACGAGCAGGCGGCGGGCTACTTCGCCGGCACCCAGGTGCGCGGCCGGCTGCGGGTCGGCGTCTCCGAGGACTTCGTGCTGACCGAGCTGCCGCAGGTGCTGCGCACCTTCCGGAGGGCGCACCCGCAGGTGGACCTGGAGCTCACGGTCGGCCTGAGCGGGATCCTGAACCAGCAGCTCGCCGACGGCGCGCTCGACCTGGTGCTGGGCAAGCGCCCCGCCGCTCCCGGCGGCGGCCCCGGCGACGCTCCCGGCAGCGCGGGAGGCAGCGCGCCCGGACACGCGCCCGGGGGTGCGGGAGGCGGCGCGGGGGCCGGCGCGCCGGCCGGCTTCTCCTCGCGGGTCGTCTGGCGGGACCGCCTGGTCTGGGTCTGCGCCGAGGACTTCGTGCCGGACCCGGACCCCGGACGCCCGGTCCCGCTGATCGTCTACCCGCCGCCGTCGGTGACCCGTGCCCGGGCGCTGGAGGTGCTGGACCGGGCGGGCAGGCCCTGGCGGATCGCCTGCACCAGCGGCTCGCTCTCCGGCGTGACGGCGGCGGCGCTGGCCGGCCTCGGCGTGGTCGCACACGCCAGGGGACTGGTGCCGGCCGGCTTGCGATCGCTACCGGACCGCGCAGGGCTGCCGGATCTCGGCCAAATCGACTTCGTACTCACCGGCGGGCGCGTCGCGGACCGGGAGCCCGCCCGTTCGCTGGCAGCGGCCCTTCTGGCGAACGGTCATCGGTTGCACCGCGGGCGATGATTACCGGTTGACCGATGGCCGGTTTTCGGCCGCATTCGCTCCCGGACGGTATCGGACCGGTCACGGTTCGGGCATGGTGGTCCCGGCGTTCGCACGGGCACGCGGGGACCCGTGCGCGCCGCCTGACCAGACATATGCAAGTGACATGTGACGTGACGGGTGCGACGGGGGACGCGGAGACGTCGGCGCTACCCCCCGCCCGGGGCGCGTCACGAGGACGGGGAACCATCGGAGCGCCCGGCGAGAGGGCTGGATCCATGCCGCAGGAAGTGTTCTTCGCCATACCGTTCGAGCCGGCCCTGAGCCCTCACCTGGAGTGGGCCAGGGCCGAGCACACGCAGTGGGTGCGCGAGCGGGGCCTGACCCGCAGCGCGGAGGGACTCGCCGAGTACCTCTCCTGGGATCTGGCGCAGATGGTCGCCCGGAACTACCCGTACTCCTCGGCCGAGGACACGGTCACCCTGATGAACTGGTTCGCGGTCTCCTTCCTGCTCGACGACCAGTTCGCCGACGAGGGCTCGGAGCGCGCCGAGCGGGTCGGCGAGGTCTGCCGAGAGATGATCACCATCTGCTTCCGCCCGCTGGGGGCTCCGGCCGAGGTGGTCTGCCCGATCACCACCGCCTGGGCCGAGGTCTGGGCGCAGCTCGCCGACGGCATGTCGGAGACCTGGGTGAACCGCTTCGCCTCCTCCTGGGCCCGCTTCATGGCCGCGCACGCCACCGAGGTCCGGCGCGCGGCCACTGACGACCCGCCCACGCTGGAGGAGTACCGGCTGCTGCGCCGGCAGACCGTCGGGATGTACCACGCGCTGGACATGAACGAGCGCGCCCACCGCTTCGAGGTGCCGCCGCAGGTGCAGGCGCACGAGGTGATGCGGGCGATGCGCACCTGCGCCACCGACACCATCGCCTACATGAACGACATCCACTCGCTCGAGCGCGAGGAGAGCCGCGGCGACGCGCACAACCTCGTCACCGTGCTGCGCCGCGAGCACGGGCTCACCCGCGAGGAGGGCCTGGCCCAGGCGATCCGGATGGCCCGGGCGGAACTCGACGAGTACATCCGCCTGGAGGGCCGGCTCTCCAAGGTCTGCGCGGAACTCGGCCTCGACGTCGACCAGCGGCACGCGGTGGACCTGGCCGTCGACGGAATCCGCAACTGGATCCGCGGCAACCACGACTGGGCCCGCTCGACGGGTCGCTACGACCGCTCCGCGCACCTCGGTACCGGCGAGGACCTTCTGGTCGGCTGACGGGTCGCGCCCACGCGGCGAAGCCGCGGATGTCACGACCCCGCGCCCCTCGGCTACCGGGCATCAACGTGCCCACGCCGGCCGGGTGCGGCCCCAGGTGGCTGGTCGCGCAGTTCCCCGCGCCCCTGGGGCGGCGCTGCGCGCCTGCCCCTGCGGCCAGGGCGAAGCCCGCCCGTCAGGGGCGCGGGGAACTGCGCGACCAGCCAGGCACCCAGTCGCACCCGGCCGACGTGAGCACGTTGATGCCCAGTTGCCGAGGGGCGCGGGGAACTGCGCGAGCAACCGGCTGGGGCCCGCACCCGCGCTGTCGCGTCGCGCTGATGCCCGGTGGGCGCCGCCGGCGCGCGCGCCGCCCACCGGGCGTCGGCGGAGGTCAGCCGCGGCTGCGGCCGGTCAGGCCGGACCACAGCGCGCGCAGCCGCACCGCCAGGCCGCGACTTGCGCCGGTCGCCGCGCGGGCCGCGGCCTCCGCCGCGGACGCGGAGCCCGCGGGCGCCGGGGCAGCGGCCGGCTTCGGCACGGCGTCCGCCGGCCCCGCGCCGGTCGGCGCGCCGACCTTGCCCGCCGACAGCGCCGCCACTGCGTGGCTGTCGCCGGGCTTCCCGGAGACCGCGCTCGCGATCTTCCGGCCGCCGCCGTCGGCGACGGCCGGCCGCTGCGGGGTGAACCGCGCCGGCAGCTCGTCCAGGTGCCGCGACCAGGTGTTCGAGGTGTAGCTGAGCTCGTCCTCGGTCAGCGACAGCCGGACGTCGGGCAGCCGCGCGAGCAGGGTGTCCACCCCGATCTCGGTGATCATGCGGCCGATGTCCTGACCCGGGCACTCGTGCGGGCCCCGGCTGAAGGCCAGGTGAGCACGGTTGCCCTGCATCGACGCCTCGGGGTCGGGGCGGATGTAGGGGTCGGTGTTGCCCGCGACCAGGCCCAGCAGCAGCATGTCGCCGGCCTTGATCTGCTGACCGCCCAGCTCGGTGTCGTCGGTGGCGAAGCGGGCCGGGCAGACCTGCAGCGGCGGCTCGTCCCACAGCACCTGCTCCACTGCGTCGGGCACGGTCATCAGACCGCCGGTGAGCGAGGCGCGGAAGCGCGGGTCGGTGAGCACCATGCGGGTGGTGTTGGCGATCAGGGTGGTGGTGGTCTCGTACGCGGCGACCATCACCAGCCGCAGGTGGACCATCACCTCCTCGTCGGTCAGACCGGCCTCGTGCTCGATCAGCCGGCTCGCGAGGTCGTAGGCGGGGTCCTCGTGCCGCTCGGCGACCAGCCTGGTCAGCGTGTCGGTGATGAACCTGTCCGCCGCCAGGGCCTCCTCGGTGCCCTTGACCGCCGCCAGCGAGGCCTCCACCAGCTGCGGGGCGAACTCCTCGGAGAGGCCGATCATGCGGGTCAGCACGTGCATCGGGAGGTAGCGGGCGTACTGGCCGAGCAGGTCGGCGTGGCCGTCCATGCAGAAGGTGTCGATCAGCTGCTCGGCGTAGTGCCGGATGTAGCGGCGCATGCCCAGCCGGTCGAAGGTGTTGAGCGAGTCGTTGACCGCCGAGCGCAGCCGCCGGTGCTCCGGGCCGTCCTGCGAGACGCAGTCCGGCCGCCAGCCCACCATGGGGATCAGCGGCGAGTCCGACGGCAGCAGCCCCTGCTGCAGGTCGGTCCACTGCCGGGCGTCCCGGGTGAACCGGTTCGGCGTGCGGGCGACGTCCATGTTCTCCCGGTAGCCCAGCACCAGCCAGGCCGGGACGTCGCCGTACATGGCGACGGGCGCCACCGCGCCGTACTGCTCGCGCAGGTGCGCGTAGATGCCGAGCGGGTCGCTCTCGGCGGTCTTCCCGTAGAGGCGGGCCAGGCCGCCGGCGCCGGCCGCCGCGTATCCGGCGTGCGCCGGGCAGGACGGCGGCGGCGCCAGCTCGGGCTGGGTGCCCTGGCCGGTTCCGGTGCCGGCGTGGATCTCGGTCATGCGCGCTCCCGGTAGGGATGGTCGGTCGTGGTGGCGAGGTACCGCAGATAGCGGGTGAGCGCGAGCAGGATGTCCCGGCTGGAGGTCCGCACCCGGGCGTCGACCTCCAGGATCGGCACCATCGGCGGCAGGTCGAGCGCGGCCCGCAGGTCGCGCTCGTCGTACTGGGGTGACTGGGGGAACTTGTTGACGGCCACCACGAACGGCACGCCGCGCTCCTCCAGCCGACCGAGCACGTCGAAGCTGACCTCCAGCCGGCGGGTGTCCACCAGCACGACGGCGCCGAGCGCGCCCTCGAACAGGCCGTTCCACAGGAACCAGAAACGCTCCTGGCCGGGCGTGCCGAACAGGTAGAGCACCAGCTGGTCGTTGATGCTGATCCGGCCGAAGTCCATGGCGACCGTGGTCTCGGTCTTGTGCTCCATGCCTTCGAGGTCGTCCACGCCCACGCCGGCCGTGGTCATGGTCTCCTCGGTGGTCAGCGGGCGGATCTCGCTGACCGAGCCGACCATGGTGGTCTTGCCGACGCCGAAACCGCCCACGATGACGATCTTCACCGCGGCGGCGGCGGTGTGCGGGAGGGCGTCCTCCGGGGCCGGGCCCACCGCCGTACCGGCCGGGCGGCCGCCGCCCGGCGTCCGGGAGCCGGGCACGGCCGCCGCGCCGCCTCCCGGCTCCTGGGGGGTGCTCGCGGCCGTGGCGTTCCCGCCGGCCGCGCCGGTCCCTTCCGGGGGCGCGGCCGGCATGGAGTGCGCGAGCCGCCGGGTGATCTCGTCGGAGAACACGGGGGCGTCAGAGCTTCTGGAGTCCATGGATCACCGCTTCGAGGAGTTCGGCGTCGGGGAGCGAGGCGGTCGCGATCGGCGCGCGTGCCTCCACTCGGCCGTCCGCCAGCAGGTCGTGGAGCAGAACGGTCACCGCGCTGGCGGGAAGCCCCAGGTAGGCGGAGATCTCGGCCACGGACAGCGGGTACTGGCACATCCGCAGGATCGCCGCTTGCTCGGGCTGCATCCGCGGCTGCGGCATCGCCCGGGCGACGATCAGGGTGACCAGGTCGAGCGCATTCTGGTCGGAGTCGGCGCCGGAGCGCCCGCCGGTAATGACGTAGAGCCGCTCGGGGCTGTCGTCGCCGGACTCCGACCCGGAGCGCTCCGGGATGGCCCCGAGGCCGGGGACGCCGCCGGGCAGGAACCCGGGCGTCCCCTCGCCCCCGGGCCCGCCGCCGCTGCCGGGCCCTCCGCTGTGGCCGGTGCCGCCGCCCGGGACGGCGGAGCGCCGTCGCCGGGGCGGTTGGGGAGGGTAGGGCGCACTCATGTGGCCACCGAGCCCTCCATGCGCGGGGGCGCTGTCAGATGGGCCCCGATTCTCGCGACCAGGTCGCGCATCTTCATCCCCATCAGCCCGGCGTCCACGCCCTCGTCGGCGAGCACCGCCAGGTAGGCGCCGGGACCGGCGGCCATGAGGTAGAAGAACCCCCCGTTGATCTCGATCACGACCAGCCGCATCCGGCCGTCGCTGTGCGGGAACTCCCGGGCGACCGCCCCCGACAGGCTCTGCAGGCCGGCGCAGGCCGCGGCCAGCCGGTCGGCGGTGTCGGTGTCGGTGTCCCACTGCGCCATGCGCAGGCCGTCGGAGGACAGCAGGACCACGTGCCGGGTCTGCGGCACGCCGGTGGCCAGATCCTTGAGCATCCAGTCCATATTCGGGCGGTGCGGCGTCATGAAGGTGCTCCCTCCCCCTCGTCGGAGTCTGCTGACGTCCCTGTGGTGCCGGTCGTGCCGGCCGTACCGTTCGCTGCGCTGCTGCCGCCCGAGATGCCCTCGGTGAACGCCGCCAGCCAGAGGCCGGGCTCGACGTCGTCGGCCGCGGACTTGGCCGGTGCGTCCTCCCCGGCCGCCGGGCCGCGCTGCCCGTAGGCGGCGGCGCTGAGCCCGTAGGGGTTCACGCCGAAGCTGTGCCGGCGGCGCTGCGGCAGGCCGTTCGCGTTGCGGGTGTACGGCTCCAGCGGCTGCTCGTCGAGCAGGCCGACCATCGGCGACTGCTGCGGCTGCGGCTGCGGTCCGCGCGGGGGTTGGGACTGCTGGGGCGCCTGCGGGTAGCGCTGCTGCGGAGTGCGGTGCTCCTGCATGGCGGCCTGGAGCACGGAGGGCTCCGCGTCCGGGGTCTCGTCCAGGGGGGTGCGCGGCAGCGGCGACTGGTAGATCTTCTGTTCCTGCCGCGGCGGCTCGATCGCCTGCGCGTCCATCGGGCCGCGGCGCTCCGGCTTGACCGGCACCACGTGGCGCTGCGGCACGACGATCACCGCCCGCACACCGGCGTAGGCGGAGGGGCGCAGCGAGATCTGGAAGCCGTGCACGGCTGCGAGGCGGCCGACCACGGAGAGGCCCAGGCGGGGCGTCTCGCCCAGGTCGGAGATGTCGAAGCCGGTGCTGCCGGCCTGCTCCAGGACGCGCTCGGCGCGGGCCTGGGCCTCGTCGCTCAGACCGACGCCGCCGTCCTCGATCTCGATCGCCACGCCGGCCTGCACCTCGAGCGCCGTGAGGTGCACCCGGGTCTGCGGCGGCGAGTAGCGGGTGGCGTTGTCCAGCAGCTCGGCGAGCACGTGGATCAGCGGCTCGACGGTCGCACCCTTGATCGCCACCTCGGCGACCGAGTGCAGGTCGACGCGCTGGTAGTCGAGGATGCGGGACATCGAACCGCGCAGCACGCTGTACAGCGGGATGTCGCGCTGCCACTGGCGGCCGGGCCGCGCGCCGCCGAGCACCGCGATGGAGTCGGCGAGCCGGCCGACCAGGGCGGTGCCGTGGTCGATGCGCAGCAGGTCGCCGAAGACCTCGGGGTTGCGGCCGTGCCGGTCCTCCATCTCGCGGAGGTCGACGGCCTGTTGGTGGACGATCGCCTGGACGCGGCGGGCGACGTTGACGAAGGCGTGCTGCGCTGAGTCGCGCAGGTCGGTCTCGTCCTTGACGGCGCGCAGCACGGCGCGCAGGACGACCTTGTAGACGGCCTGCAGGCCGGGGTCTCCCTCGGCGGCCTGCTCGGAGAGCCGGCGGACGATCTCCTCGGGGTTCTCGCCCTCGATCATCCGGGACATCGCCAGCGGGAGCATCCCGGCCAGCTGCTCGGCCTCGGCCTTCTGCGTCGCCTGACGCTGCGTCAACTCCTGGGTGAGCTCCGCGGCGCGGCGGTCGGCGAGCGCCCGCATCCGGGCCAGCGCGCGCCCCCGGCGGTAGAGCTCGACGCACAGCGCCAGGACCACCGCGGCCGCCGCGCCCCCCGCCCAGGCCACCGGGACCCGCGCGGCGGAGTTGACGGAGTCGACGGCGGCCGCCGTGACCACCACCACCGCGACGGGTGGGACGAGCCAGGCGAGCGCGGACACCGCCCGCCGGTCCAGTGGGTCGGACACGGTTGCGACGTCACCCGGACCTGGGGACGAACCGGAACGCACCATCGGCTACCTCTGTGAGCGAAACGGACTGAGTACGGACCCGGTCGCCGCGGCTGCCGCCACCGCGTTCGGCGCAGCGTCTCTGACGCATCGTCAACCGCCGTGCGCCACAAGGTCCGAGGGGGAGCGTAGACCCTTGCTCCGAACGATGCGCGCATATGCCAGACTTGCAGGGAAAACCGTGCGGCGGCCGGGTCCCGGTGGTATAAACGCCCGGATTCTCCGCTATTGGAATGTGTGTGTGATGCGCGGACCTGTGGACGGCGCCTGAACTGGTACGTGTACACCCGGCCCGGGTGGGCAGCCGCGCTCTCGGAACAGGTTGGGATCGGGACAGGCCGCCGTCTGGGGAACGTGGGACACCGTGGAGAGCGTGCTGCGAGTGAACGGCTCGGGGGGTCCGGTGCTCCGGCACGGATTCGCCGCCGCTGTCGGCAGCGTGACCGCGGCGAAGGCGGCCGCGGAGGGCTTCCTCGGGGCCCTGGCCGCGCACCGGCCCCCGGCCGCCGCGCACGCCGCCGAGGACGTCCTGCTGGTGGTCGCGGAACTGGTCACCAACGCCGTCCGGCACGCGGGCGGGCGGGGCGAGCTGCGGATGGACCTCGACGGCGGCCGGGTGCGCGTGGTCGTGGCCGACCGGAACCCCTCCCTCCCGCGCCCCCGCGAAGGCCGGCTGGACGGCAGCGGCGGCCTCGGCTGGCATCTCATGACCACCCTCACCGACTCCCTCACCGTCACCGCCTCCCCCCACGGCAAGGAGATCCACGCCCACGTCCCCTGGTCCACCGCCCGAAGCGGCGCTGGGCTGTGACACGGCGGCTCCGCCGCGCGGGTGCGACCGGCCCGCTCCCGGGCCGTCCCCGTCCTCACGGCCCCCGCTGAACCCCGTAGCCGGGGGATGCGCGCCCCCGCGCGGAGGGCGCCCGAAGGCGCGCGAGGCTGTGACATCGGCGGCTCCGCCGCGTGGGCGCGACCGTCCCGCTCCCGGGCCGTCCCCGCCCTCACGGCTCCCGCCGAACCCCCGTAGCCGGGGGATGCGCGCCCCCGCGCGGAGGGCGCCCGAAGGGGCGCGAGGCTGTGACATCGGCGGCTCCGCCGCGTGGGCGCGACCGGCCCGCAACCCGGCCGCACCCGCCCGACACGCCTCCGCTGAACCCCGTAGGCGCAACGGGGCCGGGGCGCAGCCCCGCGTGCGGGCCGTGGCGGAGACGCCACGCGCCCCGGGCCGGGGGTCCGGCGGCCGGGGCGCGTGCGGGTCGGGGCGCGGGGCGCTCCGCGGAGGGTCAGTCCCCGCGGGAGGCGAAGCGGGCGCGGACGTCGCCGACCTTGCGGCGGATCACCATCAGCGGCGCGCTCAGCGCGAGCGCGACCTGCAGCCCGGCGCCGATGTGCAGCAGCGTGCCGCCGCCGGGGGAGCCGGAGGCCCACGCCGCCAGGCAGCCCATCGAGACCACGATCCAGATCAGCGTGGCCACCGCCAGCCGCCCGTGCGGCTTGGGGTACTCCACGCCGCTCACCATCAGCGCGGCCACCGCCGCGATCCCGATCGCGGCCGGGATGAACGGCGGACTGAGCAGCACGATCGAGATCACCGTCATCGCGCCCATCGGGCAGGGCATGCCCTGGAAGATCCCCGGCCGCATCTTCACGCAGGAGAACCGCGCGAGTCTCAGCACCACCGCGAGCACCACCGTGATCGCGATGCCCGCCGAGATCCGCTGGTGGGCGCCGTTGGCGACCATGCCCCAGACGACCACGAAGTACGCCGGGGCCAGCCCGAAGCTGATCAGGTCGGCCAGGTTGTCCAGCTCGGCGCCGAGCGCCGAGGACCGCAGCTTGCGCGCCACCAGCCCGTCGAAGAGGTCGAACATCGAGCCGAGCAGCAGCAGGATCACCGCCGTGGCCGCCGACCGCCGGTCGCCGCCGACCGCGTACCCCTCCAGGTGCGGAATCAGCACGCCGGTGGTCGTGGTGTAGATGGCGAGGAAACCGCAGACCGCGTTGCCCAGCGTGAGCACGTCCGCCGTGGACAGATGCTGCGGGCCCAGCTGCTGGGCGCGCAGCTCCCGGTCGCGCGCCCACCGCAGGCGCAGCAGCCGGGTGTCGATCTCGTCGTTCTCGCCGTGGGTCAGCGTCTCGGTCTCAGTCACGGTCAAGGCGCGTCACCCCGGCCGTCGTCCGCTCGCCGACCGTCACCCCGGGCTCGACGCCCGCGGGGAGGTAGGTGTCGACCCGGGAGCCGAAACGGATCAGCCCGACCCGCTCGCCGCGCTCGACCTTGGTACCCGGCTCCACGTAGGGGACGATGCGCCGCGCGACCGCGCCGGCGATCTGCACCATCTCCACGTCGCCCAGCTCGGTGTCGAAGTGCCACACCACGCGCTCGTTGCGCTCGCTGTCCTTGTTGAACGCCGGCACGTACCCGCCGGGCACGTGCTCCACCGAGGTCACCGTCCCGGCCAGCGGCGCGCGGTTGACGTGCACGTTGAGCGGGCTCATGAACACCGCGACCCGGATGCGGCCGTCCGGCCGCTCGTCGATCGACTGCACCACGCCGTCGGCCGGGCACAGCACTCTTCCGTCGCCCGGCGCACGCTCGGGGTCGCGGAAGAACCAGAGCATTCCGGCGGTCAGCGCCACCGTCGGCGCCGCCGCCACCGCCCAGCGGCCGCTGCGCCGGGTGAGGGCGGTGCAGGCGGCGGCGGTGAGCGCGGTCGGCAGCAACCAGGGCGAGGCGCCCCGGGCGAGCGTCACTCGGGGCCTGCCGGCGCTGCCCGAGGACGGGTTCTTGGGGGACGGGCTGAGGGGCATCGAAGACCTTTGGTCGCGGAGCCGAGCTGCGTGACGGCGGGCTGCCACCCCGGCTGGAGCGCCGGGCGGAAGGCGTCTGCGGCACGCAAGGGCCGCGGGCTCTCGGGGTTCGTTCGGACGGATTGGCTGTCCCGGGGGATGGTATCGGCAGCAGGTGGCCTCTGGGCAAGCTCCGAATGGCCGGATCACATCGCCTGCCGCGTCCCCGCACGTCAACGCGCGCGCCTCGCACAGCGCCCACACCGCCATCCGGGCCCGGGGCGCCGCGCGGGCGCCCCGGGCGTGGTCCTGGCCTGGTCCGGGCGCGGCTCAGCCGTCGAGCCGGTACTCCTCCAGCAGGCGGCGTCCCACGATCATTTTCTGGATCTCCGCCGTTCCCTCACCGATCAGCAGCATCGGCGCCTCCCGGTAGAGCCGCTCGATCTCGTACTCCTTGGAGTAGCCGTAGCCGCCGTGGATCCGGAAGGCGTCCTCCACGACCTCCTTGCAGTACTCGGAGGCCAGGTACTTGGCCATGCCGGCCTCGAGGTCGTTGCGGTGGCCGGCGTCCTTGGTGCGGGCGGCCATCACCATCATCTGGTGCGCGGCCTCGACCTTGGTGGCCATCTCGGCCAGCTTGAACTGGATGGCCTGATGCTCCGCCAGTTTCCGGCCGAAAGTCTCCCTCTGCTGGGCGTAGGCGATTCCCAGTTCGAAGGCGCGCCGCGCCACCCCGCAGCCGCGCGCGGCCACGTTCACCCGGCCGACCTCGACGCCGTCCATCATGTGGTAGAAACCGCGGCCGGTGCTGCCGCCCAGCACCCGGTCGGCCGGGACGCGGACGTCCTGCAGCACCAACTCGGTGGTGTCGACGCCCTTGTAGCCCATCTTGTCGATCTTCCCCGGCACGGTCAGGCCCGGGACCTTCGGGTTCTCGCCGAAGCCGGGTTCCTTCTCGATGAGGAAGGTCGTCATGTTGCGGTGGGCGCCCTCCTTGCCCTCGTCGGTGTGGCAGAGCAGGGCGATCAGGGTGGAGGAGCCGCCGTTGGTCAGCCACATCTTCTGGCCGTTGATGACGTAGTCGTCGCCGTCGCGCACGGCCTTGGTGCGGATCGCCGCGACGTCCGAGCCGAGGCCCGGCTCCGACATCGAGAACGCGCCGCGGACCTCGCCGGTCGCCATCCGGGGCAGGAAGTACTGCTTCTGCTCCTCGGTGCCGTGCGCGTTGATCATGTGGGCGACGATGAAGTGCGTGTTGACGATGCCGGAGACCGACATCCAGCCACGCGCGATCTCCTCGACCACCAGGGCGTAGGTGAGCAGGGACTCGCCGAGTCCGCCGAACTCCTCGGGGATGGTGAGCCCGAACAGGCCGAGCTGCTTCATCCCCTCGACGATCTGCGCCGGGTACTCGTCGCGGTGCTCCAGCTCGGTTGCGACCGGGATGATCTCCTTGTCGACGAAGTCCCGGACCGTGGACAGGATGTCGCGCTGGGTCTCGGTCAGTCCCTCGGTGCGCTGCAGGCGGCTGCCGGCCATGGTCAGTCCTCCGTGGGGGTGGTGGTCGGGGTCGGGCGGCCGGGCTGGTCGCCGCCGCGCTTCTCGATGTACTCCGCGGTCGGCACCATCACCTTGCGGCGGAAGACGCAGACCAGGGTGCCGTCCTGGTTGTAGCCGCGGGTCTCCACGTGCACGATCCCGCGGTCCGACTTGGACTTCGAGGGGGTCTTGCCGAGCACGGTGGTCTCGCCGTAGATCGTGTCGCCGTGGAAGGTGGGCGCGACGTGCCGCAGCGACTCCACCTCCAGATTGGCGATGGCCTTGCCGGAGACGTCCGCCACCGACATGCCGAGCAGCAGCGAGTAGATGTAGTTGCCCACCACCACGTTCTTGCCCTGCACGGTGGTGGTCGCGTAGTTCGCGTCCATGTGCAGGGGGTGGTGGTTCATCGTCAGCAGGCAGAAGAGGTGGTCGTCGTACTCGGTGACGGTCTTCCCGGGCCAGTGCTTGTACACCGCACCGACCTCGAACTCCTCAAACGTCCGTCCGAATTGCATCCTGCGCTCCCATCAGAAGTAGTGATCCCACCCACCCGCCCCTCCCGGGGCCTGCGCCCCGGACCCCGCCTCCCGGGGCCTGCGCCCCCTGGGCCCGGTTTGTCGGGGCTTCGCCCTGGGCCCCGCCCTCTCCCGGGGCCTGGGCCCCCGGTCCCCGGGAGCCGGGGCTTAGCCCCGCGCCTCGCCCCCCTCCCGGGGCCTTCGCCCCCGGGGTCCGGTTTGTCGGGGCTTCGCCCCGCGCCCCGCCCCTCCCGGGGCCTGGGTCCCGGACCCCGCCTCCCGGGCCTGGGCCCCCGGGGCCCGGTTTGTCGGGGCTTCGCCCCGCGCCTCGCCCCGCTCCCGGGGCTCCGCCCCAGAGCCCGACTCCCGGGGCCTTCGCCCCCGAGGTCCGGTTTGTCGGGGCTTCGCCTCGCGCCCCGCCTCTCCCGGGGCCGGCGTCCCGGACCCCGCCTCCCGGGCCTGCGCCCCCGGGGTCCGGTTTGGCGGGGCTTCGCCCCGCGCTACGCCGTCCCTCCCGGGGCTCGGGCCTCGGGACCTGACTCGCCCCGGGCCCCGGCCCTTGGAGGCGCCGGTTCGTCGGGGCTTCGCTCCGTGCCCTGGCTCTCCTGGGGCTCCGCCCCGACCTCACCTGCCTGGGGTGTGGCCCGGCGGGGGATCCTGGTCAGTCCGAGCCGGGCCCCACCTCGGGGCGGAACGTCGCTCAGGCCGGCCCCTGTCCACGCGCTCAGCTCGGTGCCCGGGGGTCTGTCTGCGCCCCGCCCCGAACCGCAGACGGCCGCCGGGGCGGCGCGGGGGGTTACTCCCTGCGGGCGAGGCGCCTGCCCTCGGCCGGGTTGCCGCCCCCGCTGAGCGGGGTCCGGGGCGGAGCCCCGGTTTCGGGAAGGGGCGGGGTGGGGGAGAAGACAGCCGGTCAGCTCTCGGGCGGGGTGAAGGACGTGGTGCGGGACATGCCCGCCGCACGGCCCTTGCCGGCGATGACCAGCGCCATCTTCCGCGAGGCCTCGTCGATCATCTCGTCCCCGAGCATCGCCGAGCCCTTGAACCCGCCCGCCTCGGACGTGCACCAGGCGTACGCGTCCAGGATCATCTCCGCGTGGTCGTAGTCCTCCTGCGAGGGGGAGAAGACCTCGTTGGCGATGGCGACCTGGTCCGGGTGCAGCACCCACTTGCCGTCGAAGCCCAGCGCCGCCGCGCGGCCCGCGACCTCCCGGAACCCGTCCGGGTTGCGGACCTGGAGGTACGGCCCGTCGATCGCCTGCAGATCGTGCGTGCGCGCGGCCATCAGGATCCGCATCAGGATGTAGTGGTAGGCGTCCGCGCCGTACCCGGGCGGCTGCTCGCCCACGACCAGGGACTTCATGTTGATCGAGGCCATGAAGTCGGCCGGGCCGAAGATGATGGTCTCCACCCGCGGCGACGCGGCCGCGATGGCGTCCACGTTCACCAGGCCTTTGGCGTTCTCGATCTGCGCCTCGATGCCGATCCGCCCGACCTCGAAGCCCATGGTCTTCTCGATCTGGGTGAGCAGCAGGTCGAGCGCCTGCACCTGCGCGGCGTCCTGCACCTTGGGCAGCATGATGCAGTCCAGGTTCTGGCCGGCGCCCTCGACGACGGTGACGACGTCGCGGTAGGTCCAGTGCGTGGTCCAGTCGTTGACCCGCACCACGCGCGTCTTGCCGCTCCAGTCACCGGTGTTGAGGGCCTCCACGATCATGTGGCGGGCCTTCTCCTTCACCAGCGGGGCGCAGGCGTCCTCCAGGTCGAGGAACACCTGGTCGGCCTGCAGCCCCTGGGCCTTCTCCAGGAAGCGCGGGTTGGAGCCCGGCACGGCCAGGCAGGAACGCCGCGGGCGGAGCCGGTTGACGGTCTGGTCGGTTCGGTCGCTCATGCTGCTGCGGTTTCCTCTCGGCTCTCGTTCAGGGGCGCAAGCCCGTGCGCGGCGCGGATCAGGTCGGTGATCCGGCCGATGATCTCCGTGATACCGAAGTCCTTCGGAGTGAACACGCCGGCCACGCCGCCCGCGAGCAGCGCTCGCTCGTCGGCGGACGGGATGATCCCGCCCACCACCACCGGGACATCGTCCACCCCGGCCGCGCGCAGCCGCGTTATGACGTCCGGCACAAGCTCGGCGTGTGCGCCGGAGAGGATGGACAGGCCCACGCAGTGCACGTCCTCCTCGACGGCGGCGGTGGCGATCTGCTCGGGCGTCAGCCGGATGCCCTGGTAGACCACCTCGTAGCCGGCGTCGCGGGCGCGCACCGCGATCTGCTCGGCGCCGTTGGAATGCCCGTCCAGGCCGGGCTTGCCGACCAGCAGGCGCAGCGCGCCGATCCCGAGCTCCTCCGCGGTCCGGCGCACGCCCTCGCGGACGGATGCCAGTTCCGCGTCCTGCGCCGCGGAGACCGCGACCGGCGCGCCGCTGACGCCGGTGGGCGCCCGGTACTCGCCGAAGACCTCGCGCAGCGCCTGCGCCCACTCGCCGGTGGTGACCCCGGCGCGGACGCAGGCCAGCGTCCACGGCATCAGGTTCTGCTCGGTGGCGGCGGCCGTGCGCAGGTCGCCGAGGGCGTCGGCGACCGCGGTCTCGTCGCGGGCGGCCCGCCACTCGGCGAGCGCGGCGACGACCGCACGCTCGTTGGCCGGGTCGACCTGCTGGATCGCGGTGTCCAGGTCGGCGGTCAGCGGGTTGGGCTCGGTGGAGGTGAAGCAGTTGACGCCGACCACCTTGTCCTCGCCGGACTCGATCCGCGCCCGCCGCTCGGCGTGCGAGGCGACCAGCTCGGACTTGAGGTAACCGGACTCGACGGCCGGGATGACCCCGCCCATCTCCAGCACCTTGGCGATCTCCGCCTCGGCGCCCTCGACCAGCTCGGCGGTCTTGGCCGCGACGACCTTGGAGCCCTCGAACAGGTCGGGGTACTCCAGCAGGTCCGACTCGTAGGCCAGCACCTGCTGGATGCGCAGGCTCCACTGCTGGTCCCACGGGCGAGGCAGGCCCAGCGCCTCGTTCCAGGCCGGCAGCTGCACCGCGCGCGCCCGGGCGTCCTTGGAGAGCGTCACCGCGAGCATCTCCAGCACGATCCGCTGCACGTTGTTCTCGGGCTGCGCCTCGGTCAGCCCGAGCGAGTTGACCTGCACGCCGTAGCGGAAGCGGCGCTGCTTGGGGTTCTCGATGCCGTAGCGCTCGCGGGTGATGCGGTCCCACAGCTCGGTGAACGCCCGCAGCTTGCACATCTCCTCGACGAAGCGGACGCCCGCGTTGACGAAGAAGGAGATCCGCGCGACCACGTCGCCCATCCGCTCCTGCGGCACCTGGCCGGAGTCGCGCACCGCGTCGAGCACCGCGATCGCCGTGCACAGCGCGTAGGACAGCTCCTGCACCGGCGTGGCCCCGGCCTCCTGCAGGTGGTAGCTGCAGATGTTGATCGGGTTCCACTTGGGGATCTCGGCCACGGTGTAGGCGATGAGATCGGTGGTGAGCCGGAGCGAGGGCCCGGGCGGGAAGACGTGCGTCCCGCGCGAGAGGTACTCCTTGACGATGTCGTTCTGCGTGGTGCCGGTGAGCTTGGCGATGTCGGCGCCCTGCTCCTCCGCGGCGACCTGGTACAGCGCCAGCAGCCACATGGCGGTGGCGTTGATCGTCATCGAGGTGTTGGTGCGCTCGAGCGGGATGCCCTCGAACAGCGCCCGCATGTCGCCGATGTGGCTGACCGGGACCCCGACCCGGCCGACCTCGCCGCGGGCCAGCACGTGGTCCGGGTCGTAGCCGGTCTGGGTCGGCAGGTCGAAGGCCACCGACAGGCCGGTCTGGCCCTTGGCCAGGTTGCGGCGGTAGAGCGCGTTGGACTCGGCCGCCGACGAGTGGCCGGCGTAGGTGCGCATCACCCACGGCCGGTCGCGCTCCTGATTGACCGTCATGGTCGTCCTCCGGGTCGGCTTTCCGTCAGACGTTGCGGAAGCGGTTGATGGCGGGCAGGTGCTTCTCCCGCAGCTCGTGGTCGCGCACGCCCAGGCCCTCCTCGGGCGCGAGGCACAGCACGCCGACCTTGCCCTGGTGCGCGTTGCGGTGCACGTCGAGCGCGGCCTGCCCGGTCTCCTCCAACGGGTAGACCTTGGAGACCGTCGGGTGGATCTTGCCCTTGGCGATCAGGCGGTTGGCCTCCCACGCCTCGCGGTAGTTGGCGAAGTGCGAGCCGACGATCCGCTTGAGCGACATCCACAGGTAGCGGTTGTCGTACTGGTGCATGTAACCGGAGGTGGAGGCGCAGGTGACGATGGTGCCGCCCTTGCGGGTGACGTACACGGACGCGCCGAAGGTCTCGCGGCCCGGGTGCTCGAAGACGATGTCGACGTCCTCGCCCCCGGTGAGCTCGCGGATCTTGGCGCCGAAGCGCTTCCACTCGCGCGGGTCCTGGGTGTGCTCGTCCTTCCAGAACCGGTAGTCCTCGGCGTTGCGGTCGATGATCGCCTCGGCGCCCATCGAGCGGCAGATCTCCGCCTTGGCGTCACTGGAGACGACACAGATCGGAGTGGCGCCGCCGGCCAGCGCGTACTGGGTGGCGTAGGAGCCGAGGCCGCCGCTGGCGCCCCAGATCAGGACGTTGTCGCCCTGCTTCATGCCGGCGCCGTTGCGGGAGACCAGCTGGCGGTAGGCGGTGGAGTTCACCAGGCCCGGGGAGGCGGCCTCCTCCCAGGTCAGGTGGGCCGGCTTGGGCATGAGCTGGTTGGTCTTCACCAGCGCGATCTCGGCCAGGCCGCCGAAGTTGGTCTCGAAGCCCCAGATGCGCTGCTCCGGGTCGAGCATGGTGTCGTTGTGGCCGTCGGCGGACTCCAGCTCGACGGAGAGGCAGTGCGCCACGACCTCGTCGCCCGGCTTCCAGGCGTGCACGCCCGGGCCCGTGCGCAGGACGACGCCGGCCAGGTCGGAGCCGAGGATGTGGTACGGCAGGTCGTGCCGGGCGGCCAGCGGGGAGAGCTTGCCGTAGCGGGCGAGGAAGCCGAAGGTCGACACCGGCTCGAAGATCGAGCTCCACACGGTGTTGTAGTTGACCGCGCTGGCCATCACCGCCACCAGGGCCTCGCCCGGGCCGAGTTCGGGCACCGGCACGTCGTCGACGTGCAGGGACTTGCGGGGGTCCTTGTCGCGGCTGTCGATGCCCGCGAACATCTCCTGCTCGTCGCGGTGGAGCGTGACGGCGCGGTAGTGCTCGGGGAGCGGGAGGGCGGCGAAGTCCGCCGTGGTGGCGTCGCCGCTCTGGATGGCGTCGAGGATCTCGTTCATGCTGCTGCCTCCGGCTGCGGCCCTGCGGGTGGGTGGCAGGGGCGTCAGGGGATCTCGGGGGATCCCGTGGGATCTCGAGGGACTGGGCTGCTGCTGGCTTCAGTCGCGCTGTGCTGCTGTGCTGATGGCGGTGCCGACGTGCTGTGGTGCTCGCTTGTACCTGACCGGCCGGTGGGTCGGCGCGCCAGGGGGAAGCCGCTGCGCCGCGACCGGATACGAACCACCGTACTGGCACTCTGTGCCATCCGTAAAGACACCGCGTGCCAGCCGGGTGCGAGCTGCGTCACGTGGCGCCGGGCGGGGGTGCCACCCTCGCCGCGCGGTGGCCGCGGGCTCGGGCCGACCGGCCGGGAACATCCGCGCGGACAGCCGCGGGAAACGACCGAGGGCCTCTCGACGATCGATCGTCGAGAGGCCCTCACCTCGGGTTTCGTGCGTGATGATCGATCAGTCGGCTATCGCTCGGCCTTCTCCATCGCCGCCCGCACGCTCTCCAGCACCTCGCCCAGCGGAGCGTCCGTCCGGGCCACCGTGATGAGTACCTGACCGGACGCACTGCTGCTGACGGCGGCCCGCACGGACTCCTCCAGAGCCGTCCGGGCCTCGTCCATGGCACCCCGTGCCACCTGTCCGCGGCTGCTCCGGCGGGCGTCCGGGGCGTCGGCCCAGAAGGTCCGCCGGATCACCCGGAAGGCGTGGTCGAGCTGTGCCTCCGCGTCGCCCCGGCCGCCGGCCCGCAGCCAGCGGCGCAGCACGTGGTTGTGTGCGGCCACCACCGCCGCCGCGGACACCTCGGCCAGCATGGTGTCGTCCGCGCGGTCGGCCGGGACGCTGCCGCCCGCGCCGAACCGGCCGAGCAGGTACCGCGTGAACAGCCGCTCGTAGCGGGCGACCACGGTGATCTCCCGCTCGCGCAGCGTCGGGACCTGGCGGATCAGCCGGTAGCGGGCCACCGAGACGGCAGGGGCGGAGGCGTACATCCGCAGCACCTCCTTGATGCCCCGGCAGACCACATCGATCGGGTGCTCCTCCGGGTCGGCGGTGGAGAGCAGGTCCGCCACCTTGACCAGGGTCTCGTCGTGGTCCGGGAAGATCGCCTCCTCCTTGGACCGGAAGTAGCGGAAGAAGGTCCGCCGGGCCACGCCGGCCGCCGCCGCGATCTGGTCGACGGTGGTCTCCTCGTACCCCTGGGTGGAGAAGAGCTCCATCGCGGCGGCGGCCAGCTCCTGACGCATCTGCAGACGCTGGGCGGCCGCCCGCCGGCCGTTGCCGCCGGTACCGCTCGCGCCGCCCGCGCCGCTCGCGCCGCCGCCCGCGGCGGCACCGCCGGTACCGGTGCCGCCGGGGGCCGAGGCCGCCTGGGTGACGTCGCCGTCCGCGCCGCCCCGCGGCTCCTGCTCACTGCCCTGCTCCATGTCCGGAACGGTACACGTGCAGGTCGGCGCGGGAGGCGCGGCCGGACCCGCGAGGCGGCCCATCACCGCCTCGCGTGGTCGCGGAAGCCCCGGCCGGTCTTGCGGCCCAGGCAGCCGGCCGCGACCAGGTTCTCCAGCAGGGGCGCGGGAGCGAGCCCCGGCTCGCGGAACTCGTCGTGCAGCACCCGCTCGATCGCCAGCGAGACGTCCAGGCCGACGACGTCCAGCAGCTCGAACGGGCCCATCGGGTAGCCGCAGCCGAGCTTGATGGCGGTGTCCACGTCCTCGACCGAGGCGTAGTGCTCGCCGACCATCTTCACCGCGTCGTTGAGGTACGGGAACAGCAGGGCGTTGACGATGAACCCGGCCCGGTCGCCGCAGCGCACCGGGTGCTTGCGCAGGTCCGCGCAGACCGCGGTGGCGGTGGCGGTGACCTCCGGCGAGGTCAGCACCGTGGAGACCACCTCCACCAGCTTCATCGCCGGGGCCGGGTTGAAGAAGTGCAGGCCCACCACGTCCTGCGGGCGGCTCGTCGCGGTCGCGCACTCCACCACCGGCAGGCTGGAGGTGGTGGTGGCCAGGATCGCCCCCGGGCGGCAGACCTTGTCCAGGGTGGCGAACAGCTCGCGCTTGACCGCCAGGTCCTCGGCGATCGCCTCCACCACCAGGTCGGCCCCGACCAGGTCGGTGTGCAGCGCGGTCGGGACGACCCGGGCCAGCGCCGCGTCGCGGTCCTCCTCGGAGAGCCGGCCGCGCTTGACCATCCGGTCCAGTGACTTGGCCACCGCGGCCCGGGCGGCCTCGGCCTTCTCCGGCGTCCGGGCCACCAGGGTGACGTCGTAGCCGGACTTGGCGAAGACCTCGGCGATACCGGTCGCCATCGTGCCGGAGCCGCAGACGCCGACACTGCGGATCCGCCGCACCGGCGCCGCGCTGTCGCCGCCCGCGGCCTCCGCGACGGCGGTCTCCGCGTCGGGGACCACGGTCGAGGAGCCGGGCGCCTCGTAGGTGTAGAAGCCGCGGCCGGCCTTGCGACCCGTCAGCCCGGCGGCGGCGAGCTGGCCGAGGATCGGCGCGGGGGAGTGCAGCCGGTCGTGCGAGCGCTGGTACATGGCCTCCAGCACGGTCCGGGCGGTGTCGATGCCGATCAGGTCCAGCAGGGCCAGCGGGCCCATCGGCAGGCCGCAGCCCAGCCGCATCGCGGCGTCGATGTCCTCGCGGGTGGCGTAGCGCGCCGCGTACATCTCGGCGGCCTGGTTGAGGTAGCCGAAGAGCAGGCCGTTGACGACGAAACCGGCGCGGTCGCCGGCGTTCACCGGCTCCTTGCCCAGCGCGCGGGCGAAGGCGGTGGCCTGCTCGGCGGCCTGCGCGGAGGTCAGCACGGTGCCGACCACCTCGACCAGCTTCATCGCGTGCACCGGGTTGAAGAAGTGCAGGCCGAGCACGCGCTCGGGGCGCTGGGTGGCGGCGGCGATCCGGGTCACCGACAGCGCGGTGGTGCCGGTCGCGAGCACGGTCTCCGGCGGGCAGATCCGGTCGAGTTCGGCGAACAGCTCGCGCTTGAGGTCGAGTTGCTCGGGGACCTCCTCGATCACCAGGCCGGCGCGGGCCGTCTGCGCCAGGTCGGCGCCGACGGTGATCCGGGCCAGCAGGGCGGCGCGGTCCTCCTCGGTGAGGCGCCCGCGCTCGACCGCGCGCCGGGTGGCGGCGGCGATCCGCTCCTCGGCGTCCGCGGCGGCGGTCGCGTCGACCTCGACGCCGACGACCTCGCGGCCGCTCAGGGCGATCTGGACGGCGACCCCGGCGCCCATGGTGCCGAGGCCGACCACGGCCACGGTGGGGAAGGGGTGCGGGGACTGCTCGGAAGGGGTTTGCTGCTCGGACATGGCGGTGTCTCCTCAAAGGCGGCGTGGGACATGGCCTTGAGGCGACTGAAGTCAGCGACGCGCCGCGCCCGCGCGGGCGGCTCCCGGGCCCGGCGCTACGGCGGCGTGCCACCCACCATAGCCCGGTTACCCGCAAGTAGGAACACCTGCGGTGATCGATCAGCTACCCCTCGGCGCGGGACGCCGCCGGGAGTTCGCGCAGCCGGCGCCACGCCTCCAGCCCGTCCGGCACCCAGGTCCACTCCGGGATCCGCCGCAGCAGCTCCTCCTCGGTGAGGAAGGCGTGCCAGGCCACCTCCTCCGGCTGCGGCGCCACCTCCTCGGGCGTGGTCACCCGGTAGACCGCCGACCACCACTCCAGCCGGCGCTGCGGGTCGCGGTAGAGGAAGCGGAACAGCGGCTCGGGGGCGGGCAGCCCGGTCACGCCGAGCTCCTCCTCCGCCTCGCGCAGCGCCGCGGTGTCGTAGTCCTCCCCGGCGCCGACCACTCCGCCGACGAACATGTCGTAGTGGGAGGGGAAGACGAGCTTGCCGGGCGTGCGGCGGTGCACGAAGATCCGGCCGTCGGCGGCCGTCGCCAGGATGAAGGTGCAGCGGTGGCGCAGCCCGTCGGCGTACGCCACGCCGCGCGGGGCCTGCCCGACGACGCGGTCCTGCTCGTCGACGATGTCCAGCAGTTCGTCGGCGTTCATCCCGGTGAGCGGCGCGGGGCCGGTCCCGTACTCCTGAGCGTGACGCGGGCGGTGGTTCTGGGGGTCATCGGCCATGCGCCCATCACACCACCGCGCGCCACCCGGCTCGCGACCGGCCGCGCGCGCCGCCCGGTTTGGTGACGCGCGGCCGGGGGTGATTGGCTTGCCGCGCCGTGTCTTCACCACGCGCGCGTCGGCGCGCGCGACGCAGAGGGAGCTGTGCCATGGGGCAGGTCTACGCCGGGACCGAACGAGTGGTCGAGGGCAAGCCGGAGGACGTCTTCGAGGCGATCGCCGACTACGCGCACACCCGTCCCGACCTGCTCCCCGCCCAGTACAGCGAGTACGAGGTCCGCGAGGGCGGCAAGGGCGCGGGGACGGTGGTGCACTGGAAGCTGCAGGCCACCGAGAAGCGCGTCCGCGACTGCCTGTTCACGGTCACCGAGCCGAGCCCGGGCCGGCTGGTCGAGACGGACGCCAACTCCAGCATGGTCAACACCTGGACGGTCACCCCGGCGGGCGAGGGGCGCAGCCGGGTCAAGCTGGAGACGACCTGGCAGGGCGCCGGCGGCATCGGCGGCTTCTTCGAGAAGACCTTCGCCCCCAAGGGCCTCAACCGCATCCACGACACCGTGCTCGCCAAGCTGGACGAGGAGATGCGCGCCTGACGGCGGCCGGCGGCGCGCGAGGGGGCGCGGGCGCATGGCGGGTGATGTCGCCTTTCGGGTGAATTCGCAAGGCGGCACGTGGAGTTCGGACAGGCCGCGGACGCCGCGATGAGCTGCGGGTTCGTCCGGACGGCGGCCGCCACGCCGCGTGCGGGGCGGTGCGGCGGGCGGTTCCCGAGCTGCCACCATCACGGCCATGTCCGTGAGGGAGTCGTCGTGAAGTCCCCGTTCTCGTCCGTCCGTTCCGAGGAGGACCCGGCCCTCGGCGGGATGCCGGCCCCGGCCGCGCCCGCCTCCGCGTCCGCCTCGGCCTCGGCGTCCGTGCCCGGCGATCCGGAGTCCTCGGTGTCCGACGCGGGCGCGGTGCTGCCCGCCCAGTCCGCCGGTGAGCGCCCGGCCGGGCCGGGGGCCACCCTGCGGCGGACGCCGGTCCGCGGAACGGTGCGCGAGCCCGACCGGCGGCCGGTGCCGCGAGCCGTGCTGACGCTGATCGACCCGACCGGCCGTCAGGTCGCCCGGGCCGACGCCGACGCGGAGGGCCGCTGGGTGCTGGCCGCCGCGGCGCAGGGCGCGCACGTGCTGATCGCCGCGGCCCCCGGCCACCAGCCGCAGGCGGTCTCGATCGCGGTCGGCCGCCGGCCGGTCGAGCTCGACGTGGTACTCGGCGGCACGGGCCGGATCTCCGGGGTGGTCCGCGATCCCGAGGGCGGCGCCGTGTCCGAGGCGACCGTGACGCTCACCGACGCCTACGGCGAGGTCGCCGCCGTCACCAGGACCGACTCCGCCGGCCACTACGCGCTGCGCGACCTGGTCAGCGGCGGTTACACGCTGACCGTGCACGCCGCCGCCTTCCGCCCCGCCGCGCTGGCCGTCACCGTCGACCCGAGCGTGCCGACCCGGCAGGACGTCGTACTCACCGGCTCCGGCACGCTGCGCGGGACGGTGCGCACCGCGGACGGCCGGCCGGTCCGCGAGGCACGGGTCAGCCTGCTCGACGACACCGGCGCCGCCGTGGGCGGGACGATCACCGGCGACGACGGGCGGTTCCGCTTCACCGATCTCGCACCCGGCGAGTACACCGTCCTCGCGAGCGGCTACCCGCCGGTCGCGGCGGCGCTGACGGTCGGCGACGGCAGCACCGAGCGTGACCTTCAACTGTCCCACCGTCCCGAGGATTGACAAGCGGTTCCGTGCGATCCGGCCACGAACGGAACCGATGCCGCCGTTGTCCGGCGCGCACCGTGCCCGCCGTTCTACGGTGGTCGGGAGAGATACGTCCGGGAGGCAACGATCCGGGCGGTGGACAGTCCGGAGGGGGCGCCGGGATGACGTTCGATCAGGGCGCGCACGCGTCGAGCCCGTGGGCAGCCGATCCGCGGGCCGCCTGCCCGCGGGTGCCCGGCGCGCGCCCGGCACCGGCGCGCGGCCGTGGTTCCCGCGGGCCCGCGGGCCGCGCGGCGGCGTACGACGCGCGCGCGGCGGAGCCGCAGGGCGAGCGGCCGGGCGAGCCGCGGGCGGTGGCGTACCCCTTCGCCGAGTGCGCGCGGCTCCCCGAGCGCGAGGCCCCCGGGTCGCCCGAGGCGCCGGGCCCGTCGCCGGCGGTGCGGGCCTTCGCCCGCGCGACCTACCGGGCCGCCGTGCCCTGCGGCCGGCTGCGGCCGGCCGCAGCCGTGGTCGCCGCCGACGGCCGGATCGCGCACTGGAGCACGGACGCGGTCCGCCTCTTCGGCAGCACCGGAGAGGAGGCGGTCGGCGCCCTCGCCACCGACCTGCTCCCGCTGAACCCCCTGTCGGAGGAGGGCGTGCCGCGCTCGGGCTGGGCCCGGATGCCCGCCGGCCCGCTCGGGGAGCCGCACGCGATCCTGTGGTGGTCCTATCCGCTGCCGGCCAGGCCGCGGGAGCGTGCCCTGGTGCTGGCCGCCGACGCGGCCGAGGCCGCCGCCGCCGTCCGGGCCGTCGACGCCTCCGGTCGCCCCTGCGAGGTCGTCCCGGACTTCGCGCCGCTCGGCGACCTGCCCGAGCCCGAGGCCCTCGCCCGGGACTTCGGCGGGGCGCTGCCGCGGATGGGACCGGGCGCCGCCGAGCGCATCGCCCGGAACTCGCTCGAACTCGGCTACCCGGTCCTGGAGTTCAGCACGCGCATCCACGCCGCGGCGAGCCGCCGCTGAATCCGGGTGCCCGCCGCGGGGCACGTCGGCTACCGTCGGCGGGAGCCGTCGGCCTGCCCGCCGCGGGCGACGCGCGTCGCACGCAGGTCGGGCGGGCTGCCGCGCACCGCCGTCCCCAGCCAGCACAGAGGCGCCCGTGACCAGCCCCGCCACACCCACCGCCGCTCCCACCGCCACGTCCCCGGCTCCCGACGCCGCCGCCACCGAGGCGCGCCTGCTCGCCCTCGGCGAGGACGCGGTGCGGATGACCGCCGAGCTGATCCGCATCGACACCACCAACCGCGGCGGCGGCGACTGCCGTGAGCGCCCCGCCGCCGAGTACGCGGCCGAGCGGCTGGCCGAGGCCGGCTGGGAGCCGCGGGTCCTGGAGTCCGCGCCCGGGCGCGCCAACGTGGTGGTCCGGATCCCCGGCAGCGATCCCGCGCTGCCGGCCCTGCTCGCCCACGGCCACCTGGACGTGGTGCCGGCGGACCCGGCCGAGTGGAGCGTCGATCCCTTCTCCGGCGAGATCCGCGACGGCGTCCTGTGGGGGCGCGGCGCGGTGGACATGAAGTCGATGGACGCCATGCTGCTCGCGGTCGCCCGGGGCTGGGCGCGCGACGGCCGGCGCCCGCGCCGCGACGTGGTGCTCGCCTTCACCGCCGACGAGGAGGACAGCGCGGAGGCCGGATCGGCCTGGCTCGCCGCCCACCACGCCGACCTCTTCGAGGGCTGCACCGAGGGCGTCAGCGAGTCCGGCGGCTACACCGTGCACCTCGCCGACGGCACCCGGGTCTACCCGGTCGCCGCGGGGGAGCGCGGCACCGCCTGGCTGGACCTCGTCGCGCGCGGCACGGCCGGCCACGGCTCCAAGCCCAACCCGGCCAACGCCGTCACCCGGCTCTCCGCCGCGATGGCCCGGATCGGCGAGCACCGCTGGCCGGTCCGGATCACCCCGACCGTGCGCGCCGCGCTGCTCGCCCTCGCCGAGGTGACGGGCACTCCGCTGGACCCGGCCGCACTGGACGACCCCGGCTTCGACGCCGACGCCTTCCTCGACCGCCTGGACCCGGCCGCCGCCAAGCTGGTCGCCGCGACCGTCCGCAACAGCGCCAACCCGACGATGCTCGCGGCGGGTTACAAGACCAACGTGATCCCCGGCAGCGCCACCGGCCGGGTGGACGGCCGCACGCTGCCCGGCCTCGCCGCCGAGTTCGAGGCCACCCTCGACGCGCTGACCGGCCCGGACGTCGACTGGTCCTACCAGCACCGCGAGATCGCGCTGCAGGCCCCCGTCGACGGGCCGACCTTCGCGGCGATGGAGCGGGCGCTGCTCGCCCACGACCCGGGCGCGCACGTGGTGCCGTTCTGCATGACCGGGGGCACGGACGCCAAGCAGTTCAGCCGGCTGGGCATCACCGGCTACGGCTTCTCGCCGCTGCGGCTGCCGCCCGGCTTCGACTACCAGGGCCTCTTCCACGGCGTGGACGAGCGGGTACCGGTCGACGCCGTGCACTTCGGCGCCCGCGTACTTGACGAATTCGTCACATCTGTGGGCGGAGGGGTTTGAGGACCCGTCAGTTGTCAGTCCCCTGGCCTAGAGTGCGAACGCAACTTCGACGCAGGAACCGCGGGGGGAAACCATGAGCAGCACGCCGGCGTACGCCGATCCACCGGACCCGACCCGGGCCGGTGGGCCCGACGCGGCCGCGGTCAGCGCGGCGCGCGCGGGGGGCGCGGGGGGCGCGTCCACCGCGGCGAGCGCCGGTGGAACGGCAGGCGCGGGGGCGCGGGCCGTCCGGGTGGCCCGCGCGGCGGGGGCCGGCGCGGGGTGGAACGGCGTGCTGCGGGCCGAGTCGGCGCCGTTCGGCGCGGCGCTGGGGCCGGTGTTCGGGTCGGGGGGCCGACCGCCGGCCGGTGCGGAGCCGGGTGCGGAGGGGCTCGACGCCGAGTGGGCCGGTTTCGCCTGGTCCGCGGCGGTGCGGGCGGGCCTCGCCTCGCTCGGGGCCTACCGCGGGGGCGCCGCGGCGTCCGCCGCCCGCGGCGCGCGGAAGGCCAGGGCCCAGGCGGCGGTGCAGGGCGCCCGCGCCCTGCTCGCCGCGCCGCGTGCGCGCGAGGCCGCAGCCGGCGGCCGGGCCGACGGGGAGCCTGCCGGGCCGGTGTCCGCCTCCCGTGCGCTCGGCGGGATACCGGCGTCCGCCGCGGGAGCCCCGAGGCGGGCCGCCGCCCGGCGGCGCCGGGCGCTCGCGGGGGTGGCCGCCGTGCCCGTTCCGCCGTCCGCCGAGCACGCCGACTGTGCCGTCCACGCCCGCCCGGCCCAGCAGGCCCGCCGTGCCGAGGCGGCGCTGTCCTCGGCGGGCCGCGGGTCGGCGGGGGCGTCCGCCTGCCGCCGGGCCGCCGAGTCCTGCCCCGACTCCGCGCGCTCCGCGCAGCCGGCCGCCGGAGGCTCCGGAAGCGCGTCCCCCGCGTTCGGGCCGGGCGCCGACCCCTTCCTCGGCTCCATACCGAAGGCCGGGGGGCCGCCGGCCTCCGCCTCGGCGCGTGGCATCCTCGTGGTGATCATGTACGCCGTGTCCGCGCTCGGTTCCGCCGTGCTCGCGCGCTGCCCGGAGGAGCCCGTCCCGTGCCGTCGATCCAGCCTCTCCGCCGCCCGCGTCCGCTCCGCCGCGGGGACAGGGTCGCCGTCGTCGCGCCGAGCGGGACGATCGACCCGGAGCGCCTCGCGAGCGGACTCGCGATCCTGCGTTCCTGGGGCCTCCGGCCGGAAGTGGGCGCGCACGTCCTGACCGGCTGCCAGGAGCTGCCGTACCTCGCCGCGTCCGACGCCGAGCGGGCCGCCGACCTGCAGCGTGCCTGGCTGGACCCGGGCGTCGCCGCGGTCGTCTGCGCCCGCGGCGGCTACGGCGCCCAGCGGATCGTCGACCTCCTCGACTGGCCCGCGCTCGCCGCCGCCCCGGCCAAGCACCTGGTCGGCTTCAGCGACGCCACCGCCCTGCACGAGGCCGTGGCCCTCCACCTCGGCCTGGCCACGCTCTACGGGCCGATGGCCGCGGCCCAGGTCTTCACCACCGACGCGGCCAGCGCCGAGGGGCTGCGCCGCGCGCTGTTCGGCGAGGCCGACGGCGAGCCGCTGGCCGGGCCGGACGCGGAGCCGCTGGTGCCGGGCCGGGCGAGCGGCGTGACCGCGGGCGGCTGCCTCGCCCTGCTCGCCACCTCCCTCGGCACCCCGGCGGCGCGGTCCTCCTACGCCGGGGCGATCCTCTGCCTGGAGGACGTCGGCGAGCCGCTCTACGCGCTGGATCGCTGGCTGACGCAGCTGCTGCGCTCCGGGGCGCTGGACGGCGTGGCGGGGATCGCGCTCGGCTCCTGGCAGGACTGCGGCGGGCCGCCGGAGCGGCTGCGTGCGCTCTTCCTCGACCGCCTCGCGCCGCTGGGCGTGCCGGTGGCCTGGGAACTCGGCTTCGGCCACGGCCCCACGAGCCTCACCCTGCCGCTCGGCACCGCCGCCACCCTCGAAGTCACCCCTGCCCGCACCGCCCTTACCCCGGCCTCCGATCAGGCGGCCCCTCACCCCACCCCGAACCCACCGCCCAGCCCCGCCTCCCGGGCCGGATGAGGGACGCGGCCCACCCGCCGTCCAGGCGGGGGAGGCCGACCGACTGGAGCCAGCGGGACCGCCCAGGGGCGCGGGGAACTGCGCGGCCGGCCTGCTGGGCCCGCGGCCGCCCCTCAGCGCCGCCCCCGTGGGGCGGGAGGCTCATCCGCGCGCCTCGCTCCTCGCGCGTGGCGCATGGCACGCGCCACGCGCCACGCGTCAGCGGCGCGGGGCGTACATGATCAGGGCCACGCCCACCAGGCACACCAGCGCGCCGCTCACGTCCCAGCGGGTCGGGCGGAAGCCGTCGACCACCACGCCCCAGGCCAGGGAGCCGGCCACGAAGACCCCGCCGTACGCCGCCAGCACGCGGCCGAACGCGGAGTCCGGCTGGGCCGACGCCACGAACCCGTAGGCGCCCAGCGCCAGTACCCCGCCGACGGCGAACAGCCAGCTCCGGTGCTCCCGGACCGCCTGCCAGACCAGCCAGCAGCCGCCGATCTCGGCCAGCGCCGCCAGCACGAACAACCCCAACGACCTGATCACGCTCACCCGGTGCACCCTAGGCCGTCCCGCCGAGCCGTCCCGCCGAGCCGTCCCGCCGAGCCGTCCCGGCGCGCGCCCCGGCGCGGCACCGGCAGCGCCGCGGTGGCGCCCCGCACAGGACCACCCGAACGCCCGGCGTGGCTTCACCGCCGACGCCCCCGCGCTGCGTACGCTCCGCCCCATGGCGGGAAGCGGGACCACCAGGGGGCCGGGCGAGTCGCCGGCGACGCCGGCGGGGACGGTGCACACCGTGCTCCTCGCCGGGCTGATCGCGGCTCTGGCCCTGCTCGCGGGACTGCTGGTGCGCGCCCACCGCCCCCCGGCGTTCGGCGACGATCTCGTCACCGCCCGCGTCGACGGCAGCCTGGTCGCCGCCTCCGACCTACGCCTGCGCGCCACCCGCCACGGGATCGAGGCCTACCGCTCGCCGTCCGGCCACGTCGCCTGGAGCTACCGCAGGCCCGGCGCGGCCCCCGCCGGGCTGACCCTGCTGCCGGGCGACCGGACGGCCGTCGTCGCCTGGACCGACGGGATGCTCACCGCCCTCGAACCGGACGACCCCCGGGTGCTGTGGCACCGCTACGTGCCCGGGCTCGCCTCCTGGGCGGCGCACCGGCCCGCCGGCGCGCCGTACCTCGTCCCGGCGGACGTCGCAGGATCGATCCTCCTGGTGCTCACCCCCTCCCTGGTCATGGAGTTCCGGACCGCCGACGGGAACCTGCGCTGGACCACCGCGTCCGGCCCCGGCTGCGCCTACCGGCCGCAGACGGCGCTGCGCCTCGACGGCGCGGTGATCATCCAGCGCCGCTGCGCCGCGCACGCCCGCGCGGCCGTCGACGGGGCCGGCACCGTGGAGGCCTTCGACGCGGTGGGCCGCCGCTGGCAGATCCCGGCGGACTCCGCACCCGAGCCGTACCCGGCCGCGCTCGCCGCCTCGGCAGCGGCCGCCGGCGGCATCCCGCAGCCCCCGCCGCCGGACCCCGAGGCACTCCTGATCGGCGAGCCCGTCCGCACCTACGGCCCCCGCACGCAGGCGCTGATCACCCTCCGCATGCCGCCGCTGGCCGCGCCCGCCGTCGTCGACGCCGACGACGGCCGACTCCTCCCGCCCTGCGGCTCCCGGCCTCTCGCGGCCCACCTCCTCGCGCCCGGCTGCGCCGCCCCGCCCGCCCCCTGACCCGCGGACCGCCGCGCAGCCTCCCGCAGACCCGCTGTCTGTCCCCCGCCACCCTGGCCGGCCGGCCCCTCCCCGCCTCCTCGCCATCGCCCAGCCGGCCCGCGCCGCCGGACCCGCGAGCCACCCGGCTTCGCCGGCCTGCCGGACACGGATCCCGACACCCGTGGGGCCGACCGGCCCTACCGACCCGTCGAGGCTGCAAGGCCGCCGACCCGCGGACAATGCAGGCCGCCTGAGCAGCCGGTGTCGCCCGGGCTGCCCAGGCCGCCGGGGTGGCCGGAGCCGCCGGGGTCGCCGGAGCCGCCGGGGTCGCCGGAGCCGCCGGGGTCGCCGGAGCCGCCGGGGTCGCCCAAGCTGCCCAGGCCGCCGGGGTCGCCGGGGCGCCCGGAGCCGCCGGTGTCGCCCGAGCCGCCCGCGCCGCCGGGGCCGCCCGAGCCGCCGGGGCCGCACGAGCCGCCCAGGCCGCCGGGGCCGCACGAGCCGCCCAGGCCGCCGGGGCCGCCCGGGTCGCCGGGGCCGCCGGGGTCGCCCGAGCCGCGCGCCGCATGGGCGGCCAGAGCCATCCGAACCGCCGGGCCGCCGAACCGCCCGAGCCGCCCGAACCGCCGGGGTCGCACGGGCGGCCAGAGCCATCCGAGCGGCCGGGCCGCCGAACCATCCGAGCCGCCGGGGCCGCCCGAGCCGCCGGGGCCGCCCGAGCCGCCGGGGCCGCCCGAGCCGCCGGGGTCGCACGGGCGGCCAGAGCCATCCGAGCGGCCGGGCCGCCGAACCATCCGAGCCGCCGGGGCCGCCCGAGCTGCCGGGGCCGCACGGCCGGCCGGAGCCAGCCGACGGCCGGTCCCCCGAACCAGCCGAGCCGCCCCGGTTGCCTGTTCGCCCGGGGGCGCCGGACCGCCCGGACCGGCCGGGCCGCAGGCCCGCACGCGGGGGCCGGGGGGAATTCGGGTGCCCGGTAGACTGGCGGTATGCCAAGCTTCGCGGGGTAGATCGTCCGCGCCCTGCCGCGCCGACCGCACGGACGCCCCGCAGGCGCCCGCGCGGCGTTCCGCGCCCGCCCGATCGCGGCGCCGCGCGCGCAGCGCGACGTGCCGGTGCGCCGCGACGCGCCGTGCTCGCCGCGCACCGCGCCGACCGCACCGCCCCTACGCCGCTGACGACCGCTCAGGAGTTCCCGCACGTGATCGCCGCCAACGCCCTCGAACTTCGTGCCGGAGCCCGGATCCTCATCGAGTCCGCCTCCTTCCGCGTCGCCCAGGGCGACCGGATCGGGCTGGTGGGCCGCAACGGCGCCGGCAAGACCACCCTCACCAAGGTCCTCGCCGGCGAGGCGCTGCCGGCGTCCGGCACGGTCACCCGCTCCGGCCAGGTCGGCTACCTCCCGCAGGACCCCCGCACCGGCGACCTCGACGTCCTCGCGAAGGACCGCATCCTCTCCGCCCGCGGACTGGACTCCGTGCTGCGGAATATGCGTATTGCCGAGGAGAAGATCGCCAACGGCAAGGGGAACACCCGCGAACAGGCGATGAAGAAGTACTCCCGCCTGGAGACCGAGTTCCTCACCAAGGGCGGATACGCCGCCGAGGCCGAGGCGGCGACGATCGCCGCGAGTCTCGGACTCCCGGACCGCATCCTCGAGCAGCCGCTGCACACGCTTTCCGGTGGTCAGCGCCGGCGCGTCGAACTCGCCCGGATCCTGTTCTCGGATTCCGACATCCTGCTGCTCGATGAGCCGACCAACCACCTCGACGCCGACTCGGTGATCTGGCTGCGCGACTTCCTGAAGACGTATCGCGGCGGATTCATCGTCATCTCCCACGACATCAACCTCGTGGAGACCGTGGTGAACAAGGTGTTCTACCTGGACGCCAACCGCTCGGTCATCGATGTCTACAACATGGGCTGGAAGCAGTACATCCAGCAGCGCGAGGCCGACGAGAAGCGCCGCCACCGCGAGCGCGCCAATGCCGAGAAGAAGGCGGCGGCGCTCAACGCTCAGGCCGACAAGATGCGCGCCAAGGCCACCAAGACCGTGGCCGCGCAGAACATGGCCCGCCGCGCGGAGAAGCTGCTCTCCGGGCTGGAGGAGGTGCGCCGCTCCGACAAGGTGGCGCGGCTGCGCTTCCCCGAGCCGGCGCCCTGCGGCAAGACCCCGCTCACCGCCGAGGGCCTGTCCAAGTCCTACGGCTCGCTCGAGATCTTCACCGACGTCGACCTGGCCATCGACAAGGGCTCGCGGGTGGTCGTCCTCGGCCTGAACGGCGCCGGCAAGACCACCCTGCTGCGCCTGCTGTCCGGCTCCGAGAAGCCCGACACCGGCACCGTGACCCCGGGGCACGGCCTCAAGCTCGGCTACTACGCGCAGGAGCACGAGACCCTGGACCCGGAGCGCACGGTCCTGGAGAACATGCGCTCCGCGGCCCCGGACATGGACCTGGTCGAGATCCGCAAGATCCTCGGCTCGTTCCTCTTCTCCGGGGACGACGTGGACAAGCCCGCGGGCGTGCTCTCCGGCGGTGAGAAGACCCGGCTGGCGCTCGCCACCCTGGTCGTCTCCAGTGCCAACGTGCTGCTGCTCGACGAGCCGACCAACAACCTCGACCCGGCCAGCCGCGAGGAGATCCTGGGCGCGCTGCGCTCCTTCACCGGCGCGGTCGTGCTGGTCACGCACGACGAGGGCGCGGTGGACGCGCTCCAGCCGGAGCGGATCATCCTGCTCCCCGACGGCGTCGAGGACCTCTGGAACGAGGGCTACGCGGACCTGGTCTCGCTGGCCTGACGCCGCGGGGCGACGGGCCGATGGCGCCCGGGCCCCGGGGCACGCCCGAGCCCCGAGCCTGCCCGCACTTCCGCGCCCCGGGCCTGCCCGCACCGCCGCCCGTCGGCCGTCGCCTGCCCGGCCGTCCGGCAGCCGTGCGGGGCCTCGCCGCGGCGGCCCTCCGGGCCTCCGGAGCGGCCCACCCCGGCCCTCCGGCGGCCCGCCCCCGGCCCCTGTGCGGCCCCCGCCGCACGCCGCCGCAGCCGGGGTGACCTGCGTCTACCGTCCGGGACTCGCTGGGATGAATTCTGGACGCCCGATCATGCATCTGGACCAGGGAAGCTCATATCGAACAGCGCCCTCACCATCGCGCCCGGCGGAGCCCCGAGAGCCACTCTCTCCTATGGACCCGAGTTCCCGCAGCCGGATTTCATTCCTCAATTCGTGTGTCTGAACTGGGATTTCCCGCAGGCGGCGGATCGCGGCCCGGAGCGCGTGCGCAGGTGCAGAGCGCCGGTGCCGCACGCGGCGCGCTCGAACTCAACCGGATTTCCCGGATCGACCTTGCGGAACGGGTGGCCAGGACGCCCCCCATGGGTGATCATGGGAATCCGACAGAGCACTGCTACGAGGAGGCACGGGTGGCCGAGACTCTGAAAAAGGGCAGCCGGGTGACCGGTAGTGCACGTGAGAAGCTCGCTTCCGAGCTGAAGCGGAAGTACGACTCCGGGGCGAGCATTCGCGCGCTCGCGGAGGAGACGGGCCGCTCCTACGGCTTCGTCCACCGCATGCTCAGCGAGTCCGGGGTCGTCCTCCGCGGCCGCGGTGGCGCGACGCGCGGCAAGGCCAAGGCGGGGGCGGCAGCCGGTTCCTGACGCCCGGTCCTGATCCGTCCCGCCGAGCGGGTTCGCCCGGAGCCGTGTCCGCCACGGCGTCCGCGCGCGGACCGTGCGGGGCGCTCAGGACAGGCCGTCCCGGCGGAACCGGACCGCCGGACCCGGACCAGCACCGGACCCGCACCGGATCCGGACCCTTCGGACGCCGGCACCCCGCTGCCGCTCGCGAAACCTTGGCGGGCAACGCGAGGCGGCGGCCGGGTAGGGGCCCGGTCGCCACCAGGCGTACGGGGTGTGCCGAACTCTTCGGTAACATCGCGCGGACCCGTGTGCCGCCGTCCGGCCTCGCGGCCCTTCGCGGGTCGGCGGACGACGCGGCACGCACAGACCGCCGACGCAGCCGGAGGAACCGTGACCGAGGACCCCACGCCGCCGAACCCGTCCACGCGGCAGCCGTCGGAGCAGTCGCAGCGGCCGGAGCAGCCGCAGCACTCCTCGTTGTCCGGCGCGCCGGGGGACGGCGTCTCCCCGACCTCCCGCACCCACACCATGCAGGACGGCCCCGGAGCCGCGCCGGAGGAATGGGCCGCGGCCGGGCTGCGCCTCGACATCGCGGGCGAGACCGCGACGGTGACGCTCTGCCGGCCGGAGCGCCGCAACTCGCAGACCCCCGCGCTGTGGCGGGCGCTGGCCGCGGTCGGCCGCGCGCTCCCCGGCAACGTGCGGGTCGTGGTGCTGCGCGCGGAGGGCAAGTCCTTCTCGGCCGGGCTGGACCGCTCGGCCTTCACCGCCGAGGGCATCCCCGGCGAGCGCTCCTTCCTCGACCTGGCGCGCGGCGACGACGCGGTCGCGGACGCGGTCATCGCCGGCTACCAGGAGGCCTTCACCTGGTGGCGCCGCCCGGACCTGCTGACCGTCGCCGCGGTGCACGGTCACGCGGTCGGCGCGGGCTTCCAGCTGGCCCTCGCCTGCGATCTGCGGGTGTGCGCGGAGGACGCGAGCTTCGCGATGCGCGAGACGTCGCTCGGCCTGGTGCCCGATCTGGCCGGCACCAAGCCCCTGGTCGAACTGGTCGGCCGGGCCCGGGCGCTGGAGATCTGCGTCACCGGCCGCTGGGTCGGTGCCGAGGAGGCCGAGCGCATCGGGCTCGCCAACCTGGTGGTCCCCGCGGCCGACCTCGACGCGGCGGTCTCCGACCTCACCGCGGCGCTGCTGGCGGCCCCCCGGGACGCCGCTGTCGAGACCAAGGCCCTCCTCGCCTCCGCCTCGGGCAACACCTACGACGCCCAGCGCGCCGCCGAACGCGCCGCCCAACTCCGCCGCCTCCGGGACCTCTCCGGCCTCGCGGACTGACGCAGGCGCCGACCCGGTCGGTGAGGCGGTGGCTCCCTCGCGGTGGCGCGGCCAGGGCGTGTGCGGGTAGGCGTCCGCGGAACGCAGTTCCCTCGGCCGCGCAGGGTGCGCGCCGCACGGCCCAGGGCGGGGCGCGGGCGGGCTTTGCGGCGGCGCGGCCGGGGCGGCCGTTTGTTCGGGGGCGATGCCGTCGCCCGGCTCTCCCGTGCGAGGCATGCGCCGGGCGTCCGGCTTCTGCCGTGACAGAGCTGGGACGGCGTCGGCAGGGGGGCACGAATGGCGTGCCAGGGCGGCTGCTCGGCGCGGGGCCGGCGCTCGGCGCCGGGCTCTGCCGACTCCGTGCACTGGCGTGCTGCCGGCACCGGTGTTCCCGGTCGGCCATACCCGGATTCTGTGCGCCGTCGCGCCGTCGCGCCGCCGCGCCAAAGGGCCGGTGACCCGACCGGCGCCGGCGCCGGCCTGCGGCGCGGGAGCGAGCGGCATGCGCACGCCGGAGGGGGAGGCCGCGCGCAGCGCCGAGGGCGAGTGGGGGGAGGACCCCGGTCGGCCGCCGCGCCGACCGCGGGTCACAGCGCGCGGATCAGGCCGCCGTCGATCGGGACCATCGTGCCGGTCACGTAGGACGCCGCGGGGGAGAGCAGGAAGGCCGCGGCCTTGCCGAACTCCTCCGGGCGGCCGTAGCGGCGCAGCGGGATCGTCCGGGACGCCGCCTCGCGCGCGGCCTCCGGGTCCGCGCTCAGCGCGTCGAGCGACCGCACCCGCTCGGTGTCGATCTTGCCCGGCAGCACGCCGAAGACCCGGATGCCGCGCGGACCCAGCTCGTCGGCGAGGGTCTTCGCCACCATCGCGAGCCCCGGCCGCAGGCCGTTGGAGATGCCGAGCCCCGCCAGCGGCTGGCGCACCGAGGAGGAGAGCACGAACCCGATCGCCCCGCCCTCCCCGAGCACCTCCGCGGCCGCGCGGGCCAGTCGCAGCGCGCCCAGGAAGACGGATTCGAACGCCGCCGTCCACTGCTCGTCCGTGGCGTCCAGCACCGGCCCGGCCGGCGGACCGCCGACGCTCACCATCAGCCCGTCCAGCCGTCCGAAGCGCTCCCGCGCGGCCGCGACCAGCCGCGGCGCGGTGTCCGGTTCGCCGTTGTCCGCGACCACCCCGAACGCGCGGTCCGCGCCGCCGAGCGCGGCGACCGCACGGTCCAGGGCATCCTCGTCGCGGCCGGTGACCACGACCTTGGCGCCGTCGGCGACCAGCGCCTGCGCGGTGGCGAAGCCGAGTCCGCGCGAGGCGGCGGTCACGATGTACACGCGGTCCTGAAGTCCGAGATCCATGCGCCCATCCTCTCCCGCACGGCCCTCGCGCCCGGCGCACGCCCCCGTCGTTCCGGGGGGCGCGCCGCGCGAACGGGCCGCCGGTGCTCAGCCGTTGCCGGTCGCGCCCTGAGCGGCGGCCCGAGCTTCGCCCCGCGGAGCGGCCTGCGCCGAGAGCGTCAGCGCCGTGTTGACCAGTGCGACGTGGGTGAACGCCTGCGGGGTGTTGCCCAGTTGACGGCCCGCCACCGGGTCCCACTCCTCGGAGAGCAGCCCGACGTCGTTCGACAGCTTCAGCACCCGCTCGAAGATGTCCACGGCCTCGTCCTCGCGGCCCATCATCGCCAGGGCGTCGGCGAGCCAGAGCGAGCAGGCCAGGAAGGCGCCCTCCTGCCCGGACAGGCCGTCCACGTTGTGCACGTCCCCGTCGCCCGAGCCGCCGTCCGCGCTCTCGCCTGAGCTGTACCGCGCGGTGAACCCGCCGTGGTCCAGGTCCCGCTGGATCGCCTCGACCGTGCGGATCACCCGCGGATCGTCCGGCGGCAGGAAACCGGCCTTGACGATGAAGAGCGTCGCCGCGTCGAGCTCCTTGCCCCCGTAGTACTGGGTGAAGATGCCCCGCTCCGGGTCGTAGCCCTTCTCGCACACGTCGGCGTGGATGGTGTCGCGCAGCTCCCGCCACTCGTCGACCGGCGCCGGCAGCCCGGTCGCCTCGGCCATCCGGACCGCCCGGTCGGCGGCCACCCAGCACATGATCTTCGAGTGCACGAAGTGCCGCCGCCCGCCGCGCACCTCCCACAGGCCCTCGTCCGGCTCGTCCCAGTGCTCCTGCACGAAGGAGACCAGCATCCGCAGCAGCGACCAGACGTGCCGTTCCATCGGGATCCCCGAGCACAGCGCCGAGTGCAGGGTGTCGATGACCTCGCCGTAGACGTCCAGCTGCAGCTGGTCCACCGCCGCGTTGCCCAGCCGGACCGGCTTCGAGCCCTCGTAGCCGGGCAGCCAGTCGGCCTCCTGCTCGGGCAGCCGGCGCTCGCCCGCCACTCCGTACATGATCTGCAGTTCCGCCGGGTCGCCGGCGATCGCCCGCAGCAGCCAGCGCCGCCAGGCCACGGCTTCCTCGCGGTGGCCGCTGCGCAGCAGCGCCGAGAGCGTCATCGTCGAGTCGCGCAGCCAGCAGAAGCGGTAGTCCCAGTTCCGCTCGCCGCCGATCGCCTCCGGCAGCCCGGCCGTGCCGGCGGCGACGATGCCGCCGGTGGGGTCGTAGGTGAGGGCCTTGAGGGTGATCAGCGAGCGGCGCACGGCGGTGTCCCAGCGGCCGCTGGTGACGGAGCGGGCCGACCACTCCTCCCAGTCGGCGACGGCGGCGGAGAGCGACTTCTCCGGGTCGAGCCGCCGCGGGACGGTGATGTGCGAGGGCTGCCAGGTCAGCACGAAGCTGTGGCGCTCGCCCTCCCGCACGGTGAAGTCGGAGTAGGTGCGCATGTCCTTGCCGTAGGTGTGCACCTTGTCGCTGGTCCGCAGCCACACCGAGTCCGGACCGGCGACCGCTATCCGGTGGTGGTCCGTGCGCCGCATCCACGGCACCACGCGGCCGTAGTCGAAGCGCAGGCACAGCTCGCCGCGCATCTCGACCGAGCCGGAGACGCCCTCCACGATCCGCATGACGTCCGGTGCCTGGTCCCGCTGCGGCATGAAGTCGATGACCTTCACCGTGCCGGCCGGCGTCTCCCACACGGTCTCCAGGACCAGCGTGCCGGGGAGGTAGCGGCGGGAGGTGCACTGCCCGCCGCTTTCCGGGGCCAGTCGCCAGAAGCCGTGGTCCTCGGTGCCGACCAGGTGGGCGAACACGGAGGGGGAGTCGAAGCGCGGGAGGCAGAGCCAGTCGATGGAGCCGTCGGTGCCGACCAGCGCCACCGACTGCAGATCGCCGATGATCGCGTAGTCCTCGATCATTCCGGGCAACGGAGTACGTCCTTCCCAGGTCGAGGCCGCCACTTCTCGGGGTGGTGGTCGGGCGGGCGGCGCAGGCGGGCTGATGCCGTGCGAGCCTACTCGCGGACCCCCGCCGCCGCGGTGCCCTCCTCGGAGGGCGCGCCGGGCGCCGGGGAGGCGGGCGCCGACGGCGCGGCCCCGTCCGGCGCGGGTGCCGGGGAGGCGGGCGCCGCCGGCGAGGGCGCCGCGGCGGTGGCAGCGGAGGCGGCCCGGTTCCGCTGCTCCTTGACTTCTCGCCGGAACAGCACGAACCACGCCACCGGAACCATGGCGGTGAACAGCCACCACTGGATCGCGTAGGGGAGGTGCACGCCCTTGCCGACGACGGCCATGGAGTCGCTGTTGTTGTCGTTGGGGTTGGGGACCAGCTCGGCCTGGTCCGCCGCCGGCAGGTTCGGGCTGGTGCTGACCAGCTCCAGGTACCCGGCGTCCACCGGCCGGTGCAGCCGCGCGGCCTGCTCGGTGCTGTTGATCAGCATGTACTCGCGGGCCGGGAGCCCCTTGCGCTGCCGGATGCCGGTGGAGGCGGGCGTCTCGTCCGGGCGGAGCCGGCCGGTGACGGTGACCGTGCCGCCGGGCGTGCGCGGGGCGGCGGTCGGATAGGCGTTGCCGTCGAGGTTGTTCGGCTTCACCCAGCCGCGGTTGACCAGCACGACCTGGCCGTTGGCGAGGTCGAGCGGGGTGACCACGTAGTAGCCGAGGTTGTCGCCGGAGGCGTCGGTGCGCTGGCGGACGACGAAGGTGCCCGCGGCGTCGTATGTCCCGGTCGCGGTCACCGTGCGGTAGAGCTCGCGGCCGGGGATGCTGCCGCCCGGGCGGGAGATCCGGTCGAAGGCCACCGGCTTCGCCGCCAGGTTGCCGTCGATCAGCGCGTTGTTCCGCTTGGTCTGCTCGTAGCGGTGGTACTGCCACATCCCGAGTTCGTAGAAGGTCGGGATCAGCGCGGCCAGGATCACGGTGAGGACCAGCCAGCGCACGGTGAGCAGGATTCGGAACACCCCACGACGGTACCCCCGCAATCCGGACGGCCCGCGCCCGGGTCGGTGTGTGTCGCGGGCCGCGCTCTCGCGCACGCGCGGGTCGCGCGGCTCAGCGGGCGTGCGGGAGCCGCACGGCCGGCGCGACCGTGCCCAGCAGCTGGACGAACGCGGCCTCGTCGACCACCGGCGTGCCCAGCTCGCGGGCCCGCCGGGCCTTGCCGGTCCAGCTGTCCGGGTCGTTGGCGACCAGCAGGCTGGTCAGCCGGCTCACCGAGCTCGCGATGTGCAGGCCGGCGGCGGTCGCCCGGTCCTCCAGGTCCTCGCGGTCGGTGGAGGTGTCGCCGGTGATCGCCACCCGCATGCCCTGCACCAGCGGGCCGCCCGGCTGCCAGCGGCCCGGGTTGGGGTACGGGCACGGGGGGCGCCGCCGGGCCGGCCGGTAGCTGCGCGGGGCGCTCCCGTACCAGCGGGTGGCGCCGGAGGCCGGGCCGTCCGCGGGGCCGTCCGCCGGTACGGGGGCCGGATCCGGGCCGGGAGCGGCTGGCGGCAGGCAGGCCTGCAGCGGCAGCGGCAGCGCGGACTCCCGGGCGAGCCGCAGACAGGGAAGGAACGACTCGGCGAGCACCCGGGCGTCGTCCAGCGCGTGGTGGGCCTGCCGCGCCTGCACGCCGAAGTGCGCGGCGAGCGTGGACAGCCGGTGGTTGCGCAGCGGAAGCCGCAGGTCGCGGGCGAGCACGATGGTGCACAGCCGCTGCTGCACCGGCGGCGCGGAGCCGATCCGGGCGAACTCGCGGGCGATCATCGACCAGTCGAAGAGCGCGTTGTGGGCCACCAGCACCCGGCCGGCCAGCCGGGCCGCGAACTCCTCCGCTATCTCCCGGAAGGTCGGCGCCTGCGCGAGCACCTCGGAAGTGAGGCCGTGGATGAACACCGGGCCCGGGTCGCGCTCCGGGTTGACCAGCGTGTACCAGTGGTCGATCGGCTCGCCGTCGGGGGAGAGGCGGTAGACCGCGGCCGAGACGATCCGGTCGTGGCGGCCCAGGCCCGTGGTCTCGACGTCGACCACCGCCCACCCGCCGGCCTCCGCGTCCCCGCCGTCGCGGGGGGTCTCCGGGGAGGTCTCCCGCTCCTCGGGGAGGGAGCCGGGGAGGGCCAGGTCGATGTTCATGGTCAGCCAGAATAGGGGTCGCTTCGGACATCCCCGGCGCGCGGGGGCCCGTGGCGCGGCGTGGGCGCGGGCTCCTGACGTGCCGTCGGGGCCGGGCGGCGGCGTGGCGGGGCCGGGCGGCGGCGTGGCGGTCGGGCGGTGGGTGGGGTGGCGGGGCGGCCGTCGGTGGACGGCGTGCTGTGGGCTGTGGGCGATCACCCGGCGGGCGGCCGAACCGCCGGGTGTCGGTGGTGCGGTCTAGGCTGAGGAGCAGCGGGAAGACACGAGCCGAGCCCGTCCCGGGCACTCCCGTCCCGGACGTCCGGCTCGCCCGCACGCACGCCGAAGGGGGTGGCAGCCGTTCTTCTCGACCGATTCGGGCGCCGCGCGGTCGATCTCCGCGTCTCGCTGACCGATCGCTGCAACCTGCGCTGCACGTACTGCATGCCGGAAGCGGGGCTCGACTGGCTGCCCAAGGCGCAGGCGCTGACGGACGACGAGGTGGTGCGCCTGGTCCGGATCGCCGTGGAGTCGCTCGGCGTCCGCGAGGTCCGCTTCACCGGCGGGGAGCCGCTGGTCCGCCCCGGCCTGGCGGCCATCGTCGAGGCCTGCGCCGGGCTGGAGCCGCGCCCGGAGATGTCCCTGACCACCAACGGCATACTCCTGGGCCGCTCGGCCGCCGCGCTGCGGGAGGCCGGGCTGGCCCGGGTGAACGTCTCGCTGGACACCCTGGACCCGGAGACCTTCCGCACCCTGACCCGCCGGGACCGGCACGCCGACGTCCTGGCCGGGCTGGCCGCGGCGGCTGCGGCCGGCCTCGCCCCGGTCAAGCTCAACGCGGTGCTGATGCGCGGGGTCAACGACGCGGAGGCCCCGGACCTGCTGGCCTGGGCACTGGAGCACGGCTACGAGATGCGCTTCATCGAGCAGATGCCGCTCGACGCCCAGCACGGCTGGGACCGCTCCTCGATGGTCACTGCGGAGGAGATACTCGAGCGGCTCGGCGAGCGGTTCGCGCTCACGCCCGAACCGGCGGACGCGCGCGGCGCGGCCCCGGCCGAACGCTGGCTGGTGGACGGCGGCCCGGCCCGGGTCGGCGTGATCGCCAGCGTGACCAGGCCGTTCTGCCGTGCCTGCGACCGCACCCGGCTCACCGCCGACGGCCAGGTCCGCAACTGCCTGTTCGCGCGGGAGGAGACGGACCTGCGCGGCGCCCTGCGCGCGGGCGCGAGCGACGAGGAGGTCGCGGAACTCTGGCGGGCGGCGATGTGGGGGAAGAAGGCGGGCGCGGGGATCGACGACCCGGAGTTCCTCCAGCCCTCCCGCCCGATGTCCGCGATCGGCGGCTGACGGCCGGAGGGCTGACGGCCGGCGGCCCGGCCGCCGCCGCGGGCGTCAGCCCTCGGCCTGCCCGGCCGACTCCTCGCGCCGCTGCCACTCCGCCAGGCCGACGGTCTCCTTGAGGAATCCGCGCAGGTCCAGGAAGTCGGCCAGCTGCTGCCGGTGGTCCTCGCAGGCCAGCCAGGTCTTGCGGCGCTCGGGCGTGTGCAGCTTCGGGTTGTTCCACGCGAGGACCCACTGCGCGTCGGCGCGGCAGCCCTTGGCCGAGCAGACGGGAGCGGTCGGTGCATCGTTCACGCCCCCACCCTAAGCGAGCCGCTCGCGTGGCCACCCGGCACCCGCGGCCCGGCCGAGGAAACGGCGATGCCGGGCAGCCACGGGGGGAGCCGCCCGGCATCGGTCCATCGCTCCGGCGGGGGACGCGGAGCGCGCTTGAAGTATGCCACGCGGCCCGGAGGCCGAAGCCTCGCTCACCGGAATCTCCCGCTTCCTTGACGACCCGTCAAGAAGCATGGCCCGCACGGGCATCGCTCACCCGGCGCCGGGCGAGCCGGGGCTACGGCCGGCCGCCGTCGGCGGAGGACCCGGTGCCCGGCTGGGCGCCCGGCTGCGCGCTCGGGCCCGGGCCCGAGCCGCCGCCGGCGGGACCGGCCGCGCCGGAGTCGGGCCCCGGCGCCTCCTGAGCCGCCGGCTTGGGCGCGCCGCCCAGGACGAACTGCTTGGGGATGACGCGCACGATGGTCGACGGCAGCCCCGGGGCGTTCTCGCGCCCGGCGTTGGCGATGACCACCGCGACGTAGGGGAGGAGGGCACCGAGCACCAGGGTGATGATCGCCAGCGGCCGGGAGACCTGCCACAGCACCACCGTCAGGATCACACACACCGTGCGCACCAGCATTGAGATCACATACCGGCGCTGGCGGCCCCGGACGTCCTCCGTGAGGCTGCTGCGCGCGCCGGTGATGCGGTAGATGTCGGGGTGGCCCTCCCGCTTGCTCATGCCCCAACGGTACGCCGCGGCACCGCCCCGATCGAGGCCGGGGCGCAGGTCGGCACGGGGGTGTCGGCCGCCCCGGGCCGACCTGCGCGGGCGGCCCGGGCGGCCCGGGGATCGGTGGCGGGCGCGGCCGTCAGGAGGCCTGGCTGACCGAGCTCATGTGGAAGTCCGGGACCCGCAGCGGCGGCATCGCCGCCCGGGTGAACCAGTCGCTCCACTCGCGCGGCAGGCAGCGCTGGGTGCGCCCGGCCTCGGTGACCCGCCCGAGCAGGTCCACCGGCGAGTCGTTGAACCGGAAGTTGTTGACCGCCCCGGTCACCTCGCCGTTCTCCACAAGGAAGACCCCGTCCCGGGTGAGGCCGGTGAGCAGCAGCGAGGCCGGGTCGACCTCGCGGATGTACCAGAGGCAGGTGAGCAGCAGCCCGCGCTCGGTGCGGGCGACCATGTCTTCCAGCGAGGGGGCCTCCAGCGAGGGGGCCTCCGGAGAGGCGCCCGCCCCGGCCGCCGTCATGACGGCGTTGTCCACCGCCGGGCGCACGGGCAGGCCGGTCAGGGCGCCGGAGTGCCGGGTGGTCACCAGCCCGGTCAGTTCGCCGTCCCGGATCCAGTCGGTGCGCCGCAGCGGCAGGCCGTTGTCGAAGGCCGACCGGTCGCCTCCGGAGGCGTGCGCGATCACGAAGGGCGCGCACTCCAGGCCGGGATGCGCCGGATCGCTGGAGAGCGTCAGCGGGAGCGGGGAGAGCCGCTCTCCGAGCCGGGTCCGGCCGCCGGGGCGGGAGAACACCGACCGCCCCTCGGCCGCGTCCCGGGCACCCGCCGACCACATCAGGTAGATCATCAGATCGGCCACCGCCGACGGCGGCAGCAGGGTCTCGTAGCGGCCGGCCGGCAGCTCGACCCGGCGCCGGCCCCAGCCGAGGCGGACGGCGAGCCGCTCGTCCATCGCGCCCGGGTCCACGTCGCGGAAGTCGCGGGTGGGCAGGCCCTCCCAGGCCGAGCCGGAGCCGTCGGCGGCCTTGGCGTTGACTTCCACCATGCCGGTGGGCTGGTCGTGGCGCAGCCGCAGCCCGGTGGAGCTGCCGAGGTAGGTGGAGGTCAGCTCGTGCCGGGCGAAGCCGTAGAGCAGCCGGCCGGCGGACCGGGCGCGGGCGAAGGCGTCGCCGAGCGCGGGGGCGAAGGCGGAGAAGACCTCGATCGACGTCTCGTCCGGTTCCTCCTCGAATCCCGCGCCGAAGCGCTCTGCCCCGGCCGCCTCCCCGGGCGTGACCAGCGGCTGGGCGTCCTCGGCCGGCTCGGCCGCGCGGGCCGCCGCCTCGGCCGCCCGCACCAGCGCCTCGACCTCCTCGGCGGTGACCGCCTCGCGGGAGACCACCCCGGCGGCCGTCCCGCGCGCGCCGTCCACCGTGGCGATCACGGTGAGCCGGCGGCCCCGGGTGACGCCGTTGGTGGTGAGGGCGTTCCCGGCCCAGCGGAGGTTGGCGGTGGACTCCTCGTCGGCGATGGCCACGCAGCCGTCCGCGCGCGAGAGCTCGAGCGCCCGCTCGACCAGCTCGTGCGGCTTCGCGACGGTGGCGCCCACCCGGGCCGCGGGCTGTGCCATGGCTGACCACGCTCCCCTGGTCGTACGTCCAGCAGTGCCGCTCGGACTCTACGGGATCGGGCCGCCGCGGCGGCAGGGGCTCGCGCCGGGGCGGAGTCCGGCGGACGCCTACGGGATCCGGCGGACAGCCGGTGGGCGAGGGGACGCGTGCGTACGCTGGGCTGGACGCAACGGCACGAGGACGGGCGGGGGGATCCGGGTGTCCCGGACGATCAGGTTCTCAGGGGTCACGGTCAACGCGCCCGACGCGCTCGCCCTGGCCAGGTTCTACGCCGAGATCACCGGCGGGGTGGCCCGGGGCAGCGCCGGCTGGGCCACGGTCACCGGGCCGAACGGCGAGATCGGCTTCCAGCAGGTCGCCGACTTCCGGGCGCCGCAATGGCCGGACGGCGAGGTGCCGATGCAGATGCACCTGGACTTCTTCGTCGACGACCTGGAGGCCACCGGTGAGCGGGTGCTGGCGGCCGGCGCGACCCGGCTCGGCCACCAGCCCAACGCCGACCACTGCATCGTCTACGCCGACCCGGCCGGCCACCCCTTCTGCCTCTCCACCTGGGCCGAACCCCGGCTCGACGACGAGGAGGGCTGATCCCCGCTCACCCCCGCTCATCCCCGCCCGGACTCCTGCGCGGTGTTGAGGACGTTGACCCCGCGGAACAGCGCCGAGGGGCAGCCGTGGCTGACCGAGGCGACCTGCCCCGGCTGGCCCTTCCCGCAGTTGAACGCCCCGCCCAGCACGTAGGTCTCCGGGCCGCCGACGGCCTCCATCGAGCCCCAGAAGTCGGTGGTGGTCCCCTGGTAGGCGACGTCCTTGACCTGCCCGGCGAGCCGGCCGCCGCGGATCCGGTAGAACCGCTGCCCGGTGAACTGGAAGTTGTAGCGCTGCATGTCGATGGACCAGGAGCGGTCGCCGACGATGTAGAGGCCGTCCTCGACCCCGGCGATCAGGCCCTCGGTGTCCGGGCCGTCGGGCGCCGGCTGGAGCGAGACGTTCGCCATCCGCTGGATCGGCACGTGACCGGGGGAGTCGGCGTAGGCGCAGCCGTTGGAGCGGCCCAGCCCCTTGAGCCGCGCCATCCGCCGGTCCAGCTGGTACCCGACCAACACGCCGTCCCGGACCAGGTCCCAGGACTGCGCGGCCACGCCCTCGTCGTCGAAGCCGACGGTGGCCAGGCCGTGCTCGACCGTGCGGTCGCCGGTGACGTGCATGACCTCCGAGCCGTAGCGGAGGCTGCCGAGCTTGTCGAAGGTGGCGAAGGAGGTCCCGGCGTAGGCGGCCTCGTAGCCCAGTGCCCGGTCGAGTTCGGTGGCGTGGCCGATCGACTCGTGGATGGTGAGCCAGAGGTTGGACGGGTCGATCACCAGGTCGTGGCGGCCGGGTTCGATCGAGGGCGCGGCCGTCTTCTCCGCCAGCAGCTCCGGGAGTTCGGCGAGTTCGCCCTCCCAGTCCCAGCCGGTGCCGAGCAGGTACTCCCAGCCGCGGCCGACCGGCGGCGCGAGCGTGCGCATCGAGTCGAAGGCGCCGCCGCGCTCGTCGACGGAGACCGCCTCCAGCTCGGGGTGCAGCCGCACCCGCTGCTGGGTGGTGACGGTGCCGGCGGTGTCGGCGTAGAACTTGTTCTCCCGCACGCAGAGCAGATCCGCCGTCACATGCGTGACGCCGGGCGCCTCCAGCAGCCGGCGGCTCCACTCGGCGAGCAGCGCGGTCTTCTCCGCCTCCGGCACCTCGAAGGGGTCGACCTCGTAGGCGGACACCCACACGGCGTCGGCGTGCACCGGCTCGGCGGCGAGCTCGACCAGGTCGGCGCCGCCCGCCGCCGCACCGACCGAGGCGGAGAGCCGGGCCACCGCGACGGCCTGCTCGGCCACCCGTGCGGCGGCCTCGGGGGTCAGCTCCACCCCGGACGCGAACCCGAACGCCCCGCCGTGCACCACCCGCACCGCGTAGCCGAGCTGCTCGCGATCGGAGCCGCCGGCCGGGCGGGCATCGCGCAGCCGGAGCGAGGCGCTGCGCACCCGCTCCAGGCGGAAGTCGGCGTGCGCGACGCCGAGCCGCCGGGCGCGGTCGAGCGCGGCGTCGGCGAGCGCGCGCAGCGGCAGCGCGAGGAACGCCGGATCCACCGTGGCGGCGCCCGTGGTGACGGCTCCTGAGACGGTGCCCGGGCTCTCGGTCATCGGTCCTCCCTGGTCTGCCGGTCCGGTCTGCCGGTCGGGTCTGCCGGTCGGGTCTGCCGGTGGTGTCCCCGGCATCCTCCCGCGTGCCGGGCCTGTGGGAAACCCACAGATCACCGCGGTCCGCGCTGTGCGGGCCGGATTCGCCGCGACGGCGGCCCGGCGGATAGCGTCACCGTCAGCAGCCGCCGGCACCGCGCCGGCCCGCACCGCACCGCACCGCGCCACGCGCGCCGGGGTACCACGCGAGTCAGGAAAGAGGTGGACCTGTTGAGCCGCTCGGTTCTGGTCACCGGAGGAAACCGGGGCATCGGCCTCGCCATCGCCCAGGCCTTCGCCGCGGCGGGCGACAAGGTCGCCATCACCTACCGCTCCGGCGAGCCGCCGGCCGGCCTGCTCGGCGTGAAGTGCGACATCACCGACGGTGAGCAGGTCGAGCAGGCGTTCAAGGAGATCGAGGAGGCGCACGGCCCGGTCGAGGTCCTGGTCGCCAACGCCGGCATCACCCGCGACACGCTGCTGCTGCGCATGTCCGAGGACGACTTCACCTCCGTCCTCGACACCAACCTCACCGGCACCTTCCGGGTCGTCAAGCGCGCCTCCAAGGCGATGCTGCGCGCCCGCAAGGGGCGGGTCGTGCTGATCTCCTCCGTGGTCGGGCTGCTCGGTTCGGCGGGGCAGGCCAACTACGCGGCCTCCAAGGCCGGCCTGGTCGGCTTCGCCCGCTCGCTCGCCCGCGAGCTGGGCTCCCGTAACATCACCGTGAACGTGGTGGCGCCCGGCTTCGTCGACACCGACATGACGAAGGTGCTCGGCGAGGAGCGGCGCGCCGAGATCGTCTCGCAGGTGCCGCTGGCGCGCTACGCGCAGCCGGAGGAGATCGCCGCCGCGGTCCGCTTCCTCTCCTCCGAGGACGCCGCGTACATCACCGGAGCCGTCATTCCCGTGGACGGCGGATTGGGCATGGGTCACTGACGACAATGAGTGGAATCCTCGACGGCAAGCGCGTCCTCATCACCGGTGTGCTGATGGAGTCCTCCATCGCCTTCCACACCGCGCGGCTCGCGCAGGAGCAGGGCGCCGAGATCATCCTCACCGCGTTCCCGCGGCCCACCCTGACCGAGCGCATCGCCCGCAAGCTCCCGAAGCCGGTGAAGGTGCTGGAGCTGGACGTCACCAACACCGAGCACCTGGACGGGCTGGCCGAGAAGGTCCGCGCCGAGCTGGGCGGCCTGGACGGCGTCGTGCACTCCATCGGCTTCGCCCCGCAGGACGCTCTCGGCGGCACCTTCCTGGAGACCCCCTGGGAGTCCGTCGGCACCGCGATGCACGTCTCGGCGTACTCGCTGAAGTCCCTCACCATGGCCTGCCTGCCGCTGATGACCGACGGCGGCTCGGTGGTCGGCCTGACCTTCGACGCGCAGTACGCCTGGCCGCAGTACGACTGGATGGGCCCGGCGAAGGCGGCGCTGGAGGCCACCTCCCGCTACCTCGCCCGCTACCTGGGCAAGCAGGACGTGCGCTGCAACCTGGTCTCCGCCGGGCCGATCGGCTCGATGGCGGCCAAGTCGATCCCGGGCTTCTCCGAGCTCGCCGACACCTGGAACACCCGCTCGCCGCTGGCCTGGGACATGTCCGACCCGGAGCCGGCCGGGCGCGGCGTGGTGGCGCTGCTCTCCGACTGGTTCCCGAAGACCACCGGCGAGATCGTCCACGTCGACGGCGGCCTGCACGCCATCGGCGCCTGACCGGCCTTCGGCCGGACCCGACGGCGCGGGGCGGCGCGGACGGCGCGGGACACGGCTCCCGCGCCGCCCGCACGCTCCCCCGGACCCTGCGGGCCGGCGACGGCGTCGGCGGACGTCGGGGTTCGACCGCGGCCGGACGCCTCGGCGCCTGGCGGGCGACCGCGCGCCCGGCCCTGGGGGCGCCGTGCTCGTTCGTCGGGCTGCTGACAGCGACGCTGCCGCGGCACCTTCCAGGGGGCGCGCCGCGCCGCCGCGTCGGTCGGACGGGCGTCGGTCGGACGGGCGTCGGTCGGACGGGGCCGCTTCGCCCTTGAGGCACCTCGCGCACCGCGACGCCGCCGCGTCAGACCGGCTGCCCCCCGGGCGCCGCGGCCGCCGGCCGGGCAGACGAGGCTCGCCGGGGATCTGCCCGCCCGCAGGCCCCGCGCGAGTACTCCGAGCAGGGTTGCCGACCCACCCGAGGACTACGCGGCCCGGTAGGGGAGGTCCGTGAGGTACGGCGTCAGGCCGGGCCGCCCGGCAGGGCCGGCTCTCCGTCGGCCCCGGCGTCGCCCTCCTCCGCGCCGTCCTCCTCCGTGGCGTCCTCCTCCGCGTCGTCCTCCTCCGTGCCCTCGGGCGCCGCGTGCCCGGGCGCGCGGCTCGTGCGTGAGGAGCGGGCGGCTTCGAGCGCGGCGCGGGCGCCGTCGCCGTCGTGGATGGCGCGGACCAGGGCGTCGTGCTCGACGTAGCTCTCCGGGGTCAGCTCGCCGCCGACATCCCAGCGCAGGTGCGCCCGGGTGACCTCGCTCAGGTCCGCGTAGACCTCCGTCATCACGGCGTTGTGCGCCGCCGCGACCACGGCCTGGTGCAGCCGGGCGTCCGCCTGGACGAACTCCTCCGGGTCGCCGCCGCGCCAGGCCTCCTCGCGGCGCTCGTGCGCCGCCTCGATCAGCCGCAGGTCGGCCTCCGTACGGCGGGTCGCCGCCAGCCGCGCCGCCGCCGCCTCCAGCGCCGAGCGAACCTCGGCGACCTGCCGCGGGTCCGCGTCGGCGAACCGCCGCTGCATCACCCCGGCCAGCTCGCTGGTGGCCAGCACATACGTGCCCGAGCCCTGGCGGATGTCGAGCAGCCCGTTGTGCGCGAGGGCCCGGACCGCCTCGCGGACGGTGTTCCGCGCCACCCCGAGCTGGGCCACCAGCTCCGCCTCGGTCGGGATCCGCGCGCCGACCGGCCACTCGCCGGTTGTGATCTGCGCCCTGAGCTGCGCGATCACCTGCGCGGCCAGAGGTTCGCGGTGGGTGCTGCTCAGTGCCATGCGGTGTCCTCCGGCTCGGCGCGTGCCCACGGGCCGGGGTGGGGGTGGTGCCCGGGAGGGTGTCCCGCATCACGGCCCGAGGACTGCCTCGATTCATCCCATGATTCTATGATTCTGGGATGGCTGACGCTGAACCTTCGCGACCTTCGCCGAGAACCCTCCGGGCCGAGCCGCCGCAGGGGGCGCGCACGGAAACTGACGCACCGTCACCTCGGGTGGGTGCTGCGGCTCGCGTCTGGCCGCTCGCCGTCGCGCTGGCCGTACTGGCGTTCAACCTGCGCCCCGCCGTGACCAGCCTCGGCCCGCTGCTCGACGACGTCCGGCACGACCTCGGCATGAACGCCACCGTCGCCGGGCTGCTCACCTCGGTGCCCACGGTCTGCTTCGCGATCTTCGGCGGGGCCGCGCCCGCGCTGGCCCGGCGGCTCGGCCCGGGCGTGGCCGCGCTGCTCGGCATGGCGGTACTGACGCTCGGGCTGGCGACCCGCGCGCTGGCGCCGAACACGGCGGTCTTCCTGCTGCTCAGCGCCGTCGCGCTGGCCGGCATCGCCACCACCAACGTGCTGATGCCGGTCCTGGTCAAGCGGTACTTCCCGGACCGCATCGGCCCGATGACCGGTGTCTATTCGATGGCGCTCTCGGCGGGGACGGCGGTGGCCGCGGGCGTCTCCGTCCCGCTCACGCATGCGCTGGGCGGCGGCTGGCGGCCGGGGCTCGCGGCGTGGGCCGTGCCGGCGGCGGTGGCCGCGCTGTGCTGGCTGCCCCGGCTGGCGGAGCTGCGGCGGGACCGCGCGTCCGGGTCCGGTCACCGCTCCGCGGAGGGGGCCGGAGCCGAACCCGGGTCCGAGGCCGCGGCCGGCGCCACGGCTGCGACCGCGACCGCCGTCGCGGACCGGCAGGCGCGGCCCCGGACGTCGCGCCCGGCGGCCGGACCTGCCGCGGCCGGACCTGCCGCGGCCGGACCTGCCGCGGCCGGACCTGCCGCGGCCGGGCCGGTGGTCCGGCCCGCGGTCGGGCCCGAGTCCGGGAGCGCGGGCCGCCGCCGGGGGATCACGCGCTCGCGCACCGCCTGGTTCCTCGCGGTCTTCTTCGGCATGCAGTCCACCGCCGCCTACGTCACCATGGGCTGGCTCCCGCAGATGTTCCAGGACGCGGGCCTGTCCGCCGGCACCTCCGGCGCCCTGCTGGCCCTGACCATGGCGGTGGGCGCGCCGCTCTCCTTCGTGCTGCCCGCGCTCGCCGCCCGCCGCCCGAACCAGGGGCCGTTCGCCGTCCTGCTGGCGCTGTGCGGGGCCGGCGCCTACGCCGGGCTGGCCTTCGCCCCGGCCGCCGCGCCGGTGCTGTGGGCGCTGCTCGCCGGCCTGGCGAACTCGACCTTCCCGCTGGTGCTCACCATGATCGGGCTGCGGGCCCGCAGCGCCCCCGGCGTGGCCCGGCTCTCGGCCTTCGCCCAGTCCACCGGGTACCTGCTGGCGATCCCCGGGCCGATCCTGGTCGGCACCCTCTACCAGCACACCGGCGGCTGGGACGCGCCGCTGGCGCTGCTCACCGTGCTGCTGGTGCCGCAGGCGGTCTCGGGATGGCTCGCCGGGCGCCCCCGGCACGTGGAGGACGAGATGGGAGTGGCAGACTAGCCCGCATGCCAGTGCTCGAACCGAACCCCACCGGCGGCAACCGCAAGCTGCTCCAGCTGTTCGCGATGATCTTCGGCATCCTCGTGGTCATCGGCATCGTCGCCACCATCGCCACCTCGATGGGCTGACCCGGCCGGTCGATCGGACGGCGCGGGCCGGGCGCTGCGGGCCTCACCCGCCTGGGGCGGCCGGGTCGGCCGGGTCGGCTGGGGCGGCCCCCGCCGCGTCCCTTTCCCGCTGCCGTGAACCCCGGCCGAACGCACGCCGACGGGCCGGGGAACGCCGGGACCTCCGCACCGCGCTGCCCGGGCGTGGCTTTTCTGCCAAGCTGTCAGACATGAGCAGCGTCGACACGCCCCGCAGGATCATCGTCCTCCGGCACGCGAAGGCCGACTGGCCCTCGGTCCCCGACCAGGAGCGGCCGCTCGCGGATCGCGGCCGCCGGGACGCACCGCGCACCGGGAGCTGGCTCACCGACTCAGCGCTCTTCCCCGACCTCGTGCTGTGCTCGCCCTCGGTGCGCACCCGCGAGACCTGGAAGCTGGTCGCCCACGAGCTCGACCACCGGCCGCACACCGTCTACGACGAGCGGCTCTACGAGGCCAGCCCGGGTGAACTGGTCACCGTGCTCCAGGAGACCCCGGACGACGTCAACTCCGTGCTGCTGGTCGGCCACAACCCCGGCGTGCAGGGGCTGACCGAGGTCATCACCGGCGAGGCCGAGCCGGAGGCGCTCGCGCGGCTGCGCCAGACCGGGTTCCCGACCGCGGCGGTGGCCGTGCTCGAACTCGACGGCCCCTGGAAGAGCCTGGAGCCCGGCGCGGCCCGGCTCACCACCTTCTACACCCCGAAGGACGACTGAGCGCGGCGGCCGTCAGACGCCGGGGCCCGCGGCCGCAGCCGTTCCGTCCGCCTCGATCTCCTCGATCTCCTCGCGGGTCACGCCGAGCAGGTAGAGCACGGTGTCGAGGAAGGGGACGTTCAAAGCCGTGTCCGCGGCCTCCCGCACCACCGGCTTGGCGTTGAACGCGACGCCCAGGCCGGCGGTGTTCAGCATGTCGAGGTCGTTGGCGCCGTCGCCGATCGCCACCGTCTGCTCCAGCGGGACGCCCGCCTGCTCGGCGAACCGGCGCAGCATGCGCGCCTTGCCGGCCCGGTCGACGATCTCGCCGACCACCCGGCCGGTGAAGGCGCCGTCCGCGACCTCCAGGGTGTTGGCCGCCGCGAAGTCCAGGCCCAGCCGCTCCACCAGGTCGTCGGTGACCTGGGTGAAGCCTCCGGAGACGATGCCGACCTGGTAGCCCAGCCGCTTGAGGGTGCGGATCAGGGTGCGCGCGCCCGGCGTGAGCCGCACCTCCGAGCGCACCTTGCCCACCACGCCCGCGTCCAGCCCGGCCAGCAGCGCCACCCGGGCGCGCAGCGACTCGGCGAAGTCCAGCTCGCCGCGCATCGCCGCCGCGGTGACCTCGGCGACCTGCCGCTCGCAGCCGGCGTGCGCGGCGAACAGCTCGATCACCTCGTCCTGGATCAGCGTGGAGTCCACGTCCATGACGACCAGCCGCTTGGCCCGCCGGTGCAGCCCGCTGCGGACCACCGCGACGTCCACGCCCTGGGCGGCGGCCTCCGGGGCCAGTGCGGCGCGCAGCTCCGGGGTGGCGACGCCGGAGATCGTCATCTCCACGGCCGTCACCGGGTACTTGGCCAGCCGGAAGACGCGGTCGATGTTGCCTCCGGAGGAGGTGATCCGCGCGGTGAGCGCGGAGACGGCCTGCGCGGTGAGCGGGTGGCCGAGCACGGTGACGTGCGAGCGGCCCTCGGCGCGGGGGCGGTTGTCGCCGCTGCCGGAGATGATCTCGGCCTGCAGCCTGTGGGCGTCCGCCCAGCGGTGCAGGGTCGCGCGCAGCTCGCCCTCGCGGGTCAGCAGGGCGTCCCCGGGCGGCGGGGTGACCAGCGCGCACAGCACTATCCGGCCGCGCGTGACGACCTGCTCGATGTCGATGACCTCGACCCCGAAGTCGGCGAGCGTGCGGAACAGGCCGGTGGTGATGCCGGGACGGTCCTTGCCGAAGACCTTGACCAGCAGGGTGCGCTCGGGCCCGGACGTGGGCGGCGGCGTGGCGGGGGCAGTGGGCGTCGCGTCCATGGTGGTCACCACGCTACCGGCCCGGGTGGCACGGGCCCCGCCCCGTCCCGCCCTCCGGACACCCGTGCGGACGACGCCGGCGGGGTACGCGCACCCGTGCGGACAACGCCGGCCCGGCGCGCCCGGCCCGGCGCGCGCCCGGACGGCGGCGCTGGGTGCGGCCTGAGCGGGCCGGGGGCGAAGCTCTCTACCGAGCCGGTGGTGCGGGTCGGCGTGGGTTTGGCAGCGGGGACCTGCGGATCGGATGGTGCGGGCCGGGCGTTGCGGGCCTGTGGGGGTTGGTGGTGCGGCCCGGGGCTGGTTCGGTGGGGCGGGCCCGCGCCGGTCCGGAGGCGAGGCCACGCGCGGATCCGGCAGCGCCGCCGGGCGTGGGCTCTGGGGCGGGCGCCTCCCGGCTTGATGGTGCGGGCCCGCACTGGTCCGTGGCGCGGCCTGGTGAGGACCCGGGAGCGCGGTCGGACATGGGTCTCGGGCGGGCTTGCCCGGGTTCGGTGGCGCGGCCTGCGCCGGCTCGGTTGTGCGGCCGGTGGACCCGGGGGTGCGGCCCGTGCCGCTCCGGCGGCGCGGGCTGGTGCGGGCCCGGCGGCGCGGCCGGGCGTGGGTCTGGGGCAGCCTGTGCGGACCCTGTGGTGTGTGCGGGGGCCGCGCGCGGGCGCGTGGTCCGCTCAGCGCGAGCGGTAGGGGTTGTCCTCCGGCGGATCGCTCGGCGGGGTGCGCGGGGGCAGCGGGAGCGCGGCGTAGGAGCTGCCGGGAGGGCGCGGGGCGGCCTCCGGGCCTCCGGGCCGCGGAGCCGCGTCGGGCCGGCCGGTGGGCCCGGCCGCCCAGGCCGTTCCGGGCTGCTGCGAGGCTGGGGCCGGGCCGTGCGGCGGCTCGTCCGTGGTGCCCTGGGGCGCGGGTCCGCCGGGGTGACCGGGGGCGGCCGGGCCGGCGGGACGGTCCGGGCCGGAGGCCGGGTAGCGCGGGGCGTGCGGTGGTGCCGGGGGAGTGTCCGGGCGCGGCGGCAGCGCCCCGGAAGTGCCCTCTGCCGAAACAGCCGCGCCTCCGGCGGACTCCGGCGCCGGGCGCTTCGCGTCGGCGAAGCGGCGGACCAGCAGCGCGCCGAGGAAGCCTGCGAACGCCCCCTCCACCAGCCCCAGCAGCACGGCCAGGCCGAGGTTGCCGCTGAGGCTCAGCGCCGCGCCCGCCGCGTCGAAGCCGAAGACGGAGACGTTCGCGTTCACCGACACCGCGGCGAGCGCCAGCATGCACGGCGCCGCCACGCCCAGGGCCACCCCGAGCCGCGCGCCGATCAGCGCGGCCTCGCGCGCCGCGGAGCCGCCGACGGCCCGGCGCGGGGTGCGCACCGCCGTCAGCATGCCCGCGACCAGCAGCAGCAGCGCGACGCCGAGCACCAGCAGCCAGACCCGGCCGTCCTGGCCGGCCAGCCCGGAGACGGTGATGCTGCGCCCGTTGCCGCCCGCCAGCAGGGCCCGCACCTGCGCCGGCAGCAGCGAGGCCAGCGGCCCGCTCGCCTTGCCGTTCAGCGGGACGCCCATCCCCAGCGGCAGCCCGAGGAACACTCCGTTCGGCGTGCCCAGCAGGACACCGCCGACGGCGGCCTTGCCGCCCTTCCCGGCGAGCCCGTCGACGACCCCGGCGAGCGCGCCCGCCGTGCAGGCCGCCAGCACCGCGGTCACCACCGCCGAGGCGGCCGGCCGCACGATCTCCCGCACCCGCCGCCAACCGGCCGGCAGTCCCGCCCGCCGCACCACCAGCAGGGCCAGCGCGAGCACCGCGCACACCCACAGCAGTCCCGCGCCGAGCGTGGCGCCGGCGTCGACCCGGAAGCCGAGCGAGGGCTTGGCGCCGGTGACCTGCCCGACGATCCCGCCGAGGTTGCCGAGGTCGCCGAGGTTCCCGAGATTCCCCAGGTCGCCGAGACCGCCCAGCGGCCCGCCGCCGGATCCGCCGGCGCCGCCCGCACCGGAGCCGGAGCCGCCGCCCCCGGTGAGGTCGCCCAAGTTGACCGAGACCGTACCGTTCCCGGCCCAGCAGAGCAGGGCGAGCAGCAGCAGGAAGCAGACCAGCGCGGTCCCGGCGCGCAGCGCGAGCTCCCCGCCGCCCACGGCCACCCGGCGCCGCAGCGGACGCGTGAAGACCCACCCCAGGACCAGCGCCCCGGCCAGCGTCACACCCAGCGGCACCAGGTCGATCGCGCCCTGCGCGCCGGCCGCGTCCATGCCGAAGACCTTCAGGTCGCCGGTCGGGCTGACCGAGCCGCCGACCGCCATCGCCACCACGGCGGCGGTGGTCGCGCCGAGCGAGGCGTAGTGCCCGACGCCGAGCAGCCACAGCCCCAGGGCCGCCGTTCCGGCCATCGCCGCCGCGGCCCAGGCCACCGCCACCGCGGACTGCACGACCGCGAGCAGCCGGCGCGTCCCGGCCGGCCGTTCGTGCTGATACACCGTCATCGTCACCGCTCCCCGCTCCCGGTGGCGCCGCGCCCCCGGGGTTACGTTGCCACACCGCAGCACCGAGTCGGCAGACGTTCCCGTAGGTGGGTATGGTTCACGCCGCGGTGGGCGAGCTGGAATCATGTGCGGCACCGCGGTCCGTTCCGAACTGCGGGCGCGTCCCGCCCAGTTACGCGGAAAGACTCGGGGGAGCTTCGACGTGGAGCAGTCATCAGTGCCGGTGGCGCCGGACCTCATGGTGGACGTCGCGGGGCAGCGGCGCGCGCTGAGCCCGGGCCGCGTCTGGACCGTCGGCCGCGACCCGCGGTCCGACCTGCCCGTCACCGACTCCCGGGTCTCCTGGCGCCACGCCACCGTCTCCTACGGGGAGGACGGCTGGGTGCTGGAGGACGGCGGCAGCACCAACGGCACCTTCGTGGACGGTGCGCGGGTGGCGCGGGTCCCGCTGGGCGGGGGCGCGGTGGTCGCGCTCGGCAACGCGCAGGACGGGCCGCGGCTGAGCATCGCGGCGCCGGTCGAGCGGTCGGCCTCAGGCCTCGGCACCGAGCGGCCCCCGCACGGCAGCGTCCCGCGGCAACCGCGGCGCGCGGACCCGCGCGGGGCCGACCCGCGCGCCGCGGACCCGCGCGGGGCCGACCCGCGTCGCGCCGACCCACGCGGCGGCGGCTCGCGGAGCGCGGACGCCGGGGGCGCCGCAGATCCTGGGAGCGCGTCCTCCCGCCCCGCGGCGCGCAGCGCCGGCTCGAGCCCGGCGCCTGCCGCCGGGCGGCCCGCCGATCCGGGCCCGGCGGCCCCTGCGCAGCCCGTGCGGGGCTCCGGCGGCAGCGCCGGCAGTACCCCCGGCGCCACCGGCCTCGCGCCCGTCTACGGCGTCCGCACGCCGAGCATGATCCGCAACCTGACCCAGGGCATGCGCACCGTCCGGATCGGCCGCGGGCTCGACAACGACCTGGTCCTCTCCGACCTCCAGGTCTCACGCCACCACGCCGAGCTGCGCCAACTCCGGGGCGGCGGCTACGAGATCGCCGACCTCGGCAGCCACAACGGCACCTTCGTCAACGGCAGCCGGATCGAGCGCCACACCCTGCGCCCGACCGACGTCGTCGGCATCGGCCACTCCGCCTTCCGCCTGGTCGGCGACCGGCTGGAGGAGTTCGTCGACACCGGCGAGATCTCCTTCTCGGCCCGCAAGCTGCGCGTGGTCGTCGACCACAAGGGCCAGAAGAAGACCCTGCTGAACGACGTCAGCTTCGGCGTGCCGGAGAAGTCCCTGGTCGCGGTGATCGGCCCGTCCGGCTCCGGCAAGTCCACCCTGCTGCGCGCGCTCACCGGCTACCGCCCCGCGGACGAGGGCGACGTCCTCTACGACGGCCGCAACCTCTACCACGACTTCGCCGAACTGCGGCAGCGCATCGGGCTGGTGCCGCAGGACGACATCCTGCACGCCCAGCTCACCGTCCGCACCGCCCTGCGCTACGCGGCCCGGCTGCGCTTCCCCGGCGACACCGAGGCCGCCGAGCGCGACGCCCGCGTGGAGGAGGTGCTGCGCGAACTCCGCCTGGACAAGCGGGCGGAGAACCGCATCACCGCTCTCTCCGGCGGTCAGCGCAAGCGCGTCTCGGTCGCCCTGGAGCTGCTCACCAAGCCCTCGCTGATCTTCCTCGACGAGCCGACCTCGGGCCTCGACCCGGGCATGGACCGCGAGGTCATGCAGATGCTGCGCGGCCTCGCCGACGACGGCCGCACGGTGCTGGTGGTGACCCACTCCGTCGCCGAACTCGCCCTCTGCGACCGGCTGCTGGTGATGGCGCCGGGAGGCTCGGTGGCCTACTTCGGCCCGCCCGAGGAGGCCCTGCACTTCTTCGGCTACGAGAGCTGGGCGGACGTCTTCCAGGCCTTCGAGAACTTCCCCGACCACGACTGGGACGGCCGCTACCGCGGCTCCCTGCACTACCAGATGTACTCGGCCGACCTCGACGCGCAGGCACCGGAGTCCGCCTCCATCGAGCGGCAGCCGGTCAAGGCGCCCAAGCCGCAGTCCTGGCCCTCGCAGCTCGGCACGCTGGTGCGCCGCTACTGCTCGGTGATCGCCGCCGACCGCGGCTTCCTGCTGCTGTCGCTGCTGCTTCCGGCCGTGCTCGGCACGGTGTCGGTGCTGATCCCCGACAAGGACGGGTTCACGGCGGGCGCCGGAGCCGGCGGCAACCCCAACGCCGGGACGGTGCTGCTGCTGCTCGCGGTCGGCGCCTGCTTCTCCGGCGCGGCCAACTCGGTGCGCGAACTCATCAAGGAACGCGTCATCTACGAGCGGGAACGCGCCACCGGCCTGTCCCGCTCGGCGTATCTGATGTCGAAGATCGTCGTGCTGGGCGCGATCAGCCTGGTGCAGGGCGTGGTGATCTGCGGGATCGACTTCTCGGTGCGCGAACTCCCCTCCCAGGGCCTGGTGGTGGCGACGTTCCCGGCGCTGGAGATGGCGGTCGCGGTCGTGCTGCTGAGCTTCGTGTCGATGCTCTTCGGGCTGGTGATCTCGGCGCTGGTGAAGACCTCCGAGAAGACCATGCCGCTGCTGGTGATGTTCGCGATCGTGCAGGTCGTCTTCACCGGCTCGCTCTTCCCCCTCTACAGCAGCGCCGGGGCCGAGCAGTTGTCCTGGCTGATGCCCTCGCGCTGGTCGGTCGGCATGGTCGCGGCCACCACCGACCTCAACCACGTCTGGCCGCCGAACAGCGACGGGACGCGGATGAACGACCCGCTGTGGGTGCACAGCCTCGGCCAGTGGCTCACCGACGGCGGGGCGCTGCTCGGACTGGGCGTGGTCTTCGGCGTGCTGGTGCTGCGGCTGCTGCGCAGGCACGAACCGGAGGTCATGCGGAGCCGGTGAGCAGGCGTCAGTCCGCAGTCTCCGACGGGGCGTTCGGGGTCTCTGCGGCGCCCGGGCGGGTCGGGTCCTCTGCGGCGGCCGGGCGGGTGGCCCGTTCGAGCGCGGTGAGGACGGATTCGTAGCGGCGGCCGGTCGCGTGCTCCATCGCGACCTCGCACATGCGCTCCGCGCTCAGGTGCGCCTCGAACGGACGGAGGCGCACCTCCCGGGCCTCGGCCTCCGTGGCGCTCGCGGTCAGCTCCTTGTGCAGGGCGCCGCGGTCGCCGGCGAAGCCGCAGCAGCCCGCTGCGTCCGGCACCACGGCCTCCTCCACGAGCGCGGCGCCCAGCTCGGCCAGCGGGCCGTCAGCGCCCAGCAGCTCGGTGGTGCAGGTGGGGTGCAGTACGGCGGTGGCCAGGCGCTCGGTGACGGTGAGGCGGGGGAGCAGCGAGCGGCCCCAGGACGCCTGGTCGAGCACGGTCAGCCCGGTCTGCGCGCGGGAGATCCGCAGCGCGCAGCGGGAGGAGTCCACCAGCAGCGGCAGCCTGCCCTCGTCGGTCCAGGCCCGGGTGGCCCGGACCAATCGGTCGAGGCTCGCCCGCGCGGCCTCCGGGAAGCCCTTGTCCGCCCAGACCGCCCCGCAGCACAGGCCCTCGGCTTCGTCCGGCGCCGGACACCGCACCGGCCGCCCGGCGCGCGCGCCCAGCGCCGCGACCGCGCCGGGCAGCTCGCCGCCGAACAGCCGGGTGGTGCAGGCCGGGAAGTAGGCCACCGCGGGCTCGACGCGCTCGGCGGGCTTGGGTGGCTCGGGTGGCTCGGCGGGTTCGGGTGTGGGATCCGGCCGGGCACCCTCGCGACGGTCGGCGTGCGGGAGTTCGGGCAGCCACTCCGGCAGCGACTCGTCGGGGAGCACGCGCCGGGCCGACTGGCCGGTGCGGAGCAGCGGCTTGTCGCCGGCCCGGCCGCGCACCGCCTCCGCCGCCCGGAGCGCGGCGCGCACCGCGTGCTCGGCGGCCGTGGAGTGCCGCGCGGTCATGGTCGCAGCGCGCCGGACGAGCGCGGAGTGCCGCTCCTCGCGCAGCCCGCGCACGGCGGCGCCGACGTCGATGCCGAGCGGGCAGGCCGGCCCGCACACCCCGTCCACCGCGCAGGTGTCCACCACGTCATAGGCGTTCTCCGCCTCCAGCGCGGCGCGCCGCGGCGATCCGGCGGGCAGTGCCGCGACGGCGCGCAGCAGCACGATCCGCCGGCGCGGGGTGGTCGTCAGATCCCGGCTGGGGCAGACCGCTTCGCACAGTCCGCACTCCGAGCAGCCGTCCAGTCCCCGGCCGACCGCCACCGCCGGCTTCGGGGCGGGCTGCGCCGCGGACGCCGACGGCAGCAGTACGCCCCGGCCCAGCACCCCCGCCGGATCGGCGAGTTCCTTGATCCGGCGCATCAACTCCCGTTCCCGCCCGGTGCGGGAGCGGGCGAGCAGCGACGCGCCGAGCCGTCCCGTCGCGCCCCAGGCCGCGCCGACCGCTCCGCCGAGCTCGATCGCGTGCCGGAGCAGCCCGTCGAGCCCGGCGCGGCCCGGCGGCAGGAGGAGCCGGACGGTGCCCAGGTCCGCGATGCCGCCGTCCGTGCCCCCGGCCCCGTTCCGGCCGGGGGTGGCGCTGATCCCCGGGTGCTCCCGGGACAGCGCGGCGCAGGCCGCGGCGAAGCGCCGGCCCGGGACCCGTACCTCCAGCGGCAGCCACCCGCGCCGCTCGCCTCCTCCCACCGCGGCCGCCGCCGCTGCCTCCCGCAGTCGGCGCAGCGCGGCCGCGCCCACCTCCTGGGCCCGCGCACCCGCCGCGCGCGGGCCTCCGCTCGCGCGCGGCCCGTCGGCGGGCTCCGCGTACTCCACCAGCAGCGCGGCCCGCAGCTCCGGGCCGAACTCCAGGGGCACTCCGGCGGACTCCGCCGCCGGCCGCAGCGCCGCCGCGTCCAGCAACTCCACCGCGAGCCCGATCGGCCGCGCGGCCGACAGCGCCCGGCCGGCCTCCGCCGCGGCGCCCACGTCGGTGAACCCGAGCACCGCGCCGCCGCCACCGCCGGCGCCCGCCCCGGCGCGGGCCGGATGCGTGCGCAGCACCGCCTCCGCGATGAAGCCGAGCGTCCCCTCCGAGCCCGGGACCAGGCCGGCCAGAAGCTCGACGGGCGGGCGCGCGGGGTCGGCCAGCGCCTCCAGACGGTAGCCGCCGAAGCCCCGGTGCGCGGCGATCTCGGCCGCCAGCCCGGGCTCGGCGGCGACCTCCGCGGCGAGCCGGCGCAACCCCGACCACAGCTCCGGCTCGGCGGCGCGCAGTCGCGCGTCGGCGTCCGGCGCGGCGGTGTCCACCACCGTGCCCGAGGCCAGCAGCAGCGTCAGCGACTCCACGGCGAGGCCGCCGGCCCCCTGGGCGAGTGCCCCGCCGATGGTCGCGGCCCGCGCGCTGAGCATCGCCGGACCGAGCGAGGAGAAGCCGAGCGGGGAGAAGCCGGGCGGGCAGACGCCGAGCGTCCGGCCGTGCCGGGCGAGCACGCGCTCGGCGTGCGCCAGGACCGTGCCCGGCAGCAGCCGCACCCGCTCTCCGCCGTCCAGCACCTCGACCCCTGACCAGGCGCGGCGCACGTCCAGCAGGATGTCACCGCCCAGCGCCTGGCCGCCCGTGCTCGTCCCGCCGGCGCGCAGCACGACGCCGTGCCCGCGCTCGCGGGCGAGCCGCAGCACCGCCGCGACCTCGCCGGGCGTGCGCGGGACCACCAGCACGCGGGGGACGAGCCGGTACGGGCTCGCGTCCGTGGACCAGGACTCCAGCTCCGCGGCCGAAGCGCGCACCTGGTCCGGCGTCAGCAGGGAGCCGAGCGCGGCCCGCAGCGCAGCCGTCACGCCCTGGCCTCCGCGGCCGTCCTCTCCCGTCCGCCCGCGGGTATGGAACCGCCCGCGCCGCCCGGGCCTCCCGCGCTGCCCGGGCCTCCTGCACCGCCCGCGTCGCCCGCGCCGGGCGTGGCGGTCATCGCCGGGAAGCCCTCGCGCCAGCTGCCCCACCGCGGCGCCCAGCCGCGCGCCCGGGCCAGCGCGTTCGACGCCCCGCGCGCCCACGGCGTCCGCTCGGCGTCGTCGACCGGGGCGGGCGCGGGGACTCCGAGCGCCCCGGAGAGCACCGGCAGCCAGTCGCGGCCCGCCGCCGGCTCGTCGTCCACCACGTTCACCGGGCCCGACGGCCACTCCAGGGCGGCCACCGCCGCCCGCGCCGCGTCGTCCACGTGCAGGAAGGAGCTCACATCGGGGCCGGGCCGCAGGCTGCCGAGGAAGGGCGGCGCGTCCGGCCTGCCCGCCAGCGCCGCCGCCACGGCGCCGTCCGGCGCGTACCAGGTACCGGGGCCGTAGAGGATGCCGTAGCGGAGCACGACGTGCGTCTCGACCTCGGCCACCGCCGCCTCCAGCGCGGCGACGGAGCCGACCATCGACGCGCGCGGCCCCGGGGCGTCGACGTCCAGCGGGACCGGCTCCTCGGCGGGCCCCTCGCCCGGCGCGTACGCCCAGCTGATCGACTGCGCGAGCATCCGGCGCACTCCGGCCGCGAGGGCGGCGTCCACCAGGTTGCGCGTGCCCTCGCGGCGGACCCGGCCGTTGTCCGCGGGCACGGCCGCGCTCAGGTCGGTCAGCTGGTGCACCACCACGTCCGGGGCGGCGTCGGCGACCACCCGGCGCAGCGCGGACGCGTCCAGCACGTCCGCCGCGAGCGCCCTCGCCCCCGTGGCACGCAGCAGCTCCAGCCGGCCCGGGGAACGCCCCAGGCCGGTGACGTCATGACCGGCGGCCACCAGCATCGGAACCAGTCGCCGCCCCACCGCGCCGGTCCCCCCGGCCACCAGGATCCTCATGCCGCCAACCTAGCCGCTGCCACTGACAGCCGCCTGATCTCCCGTCAGCGGGCCGGACGGGCGGCGCGGATCCGGCCGGCGGCCCGGAACCAGGGCTCAGCAGGCCCGGCCGGCGGGGAAGTGCTCGGCGGCCCAGGCGTCCAGGGCCTCCATCGCCGGCCCCATCGCCTGCGCCGCCTCGGTCAGCCGGTAGCTGACCGCCAGCGGCGGACCGGGCACGACCTCGCGCACCACCAGCCCGGCCTGGGCCAGCTCGGTCAGCCGGTCGGAGAGCATGCGCTCGCTGATGCCCGGTATGGCACGGCGCAGCTCGGCGAAACGGGCCTCCTGCGACATCAGCACGGCCAGGATCAGGCCCGTCCAGCGCTTTCCGAGCAGCGCGAAGACCTGGGTCAGCGCGGGGCTCGCGCTCGCGCAGCCCCGGGACCCGGCTTCCGTACACCGCTCCGACATATGCCCATCGTACGGGGTGCGTACTGCGGAAATACAACCTCCTGTCAACATCCTCAGTACACGACCCGTCTTTCGGGTGAGGGGCGGTCAAGGCCCGGGGACGGAGCGCCGGGGCCCGCGGACCTACGTCCGCCGCCCCATGCCCGCGCCGCGGCCCGGCGGTACGGTGGCCCCATGCCGACCAGCCGAAAGCTCGCAACCCCGGCGTCGGCCCCGGACCCGGCCGAGTCGGCCGCGGCCGAGCCGTCCCCCGTCGGCTGCGCTCCGGCCGGCTGCGCTCCCGCGGCGGGTGCGGCCGGCGGCGCCGACCCCTGCCTCGGCGGGATCGAGGCGGTCAGCTCCGCCGTCCTCGCGATGAGCCGGCACCTCGACGTCCGCGAGGTCCTGCAGCGCATCGTCGTCTCCGCGCGCTCCCTGCTCGGGGCCCAGTACGCGGCGCTCGGCGTCCCGGACGACCACGGCGGCTTCGCGCAGTTCGTCGTCGACGGGGTCAGCGAGGAGCAGTGGCGGGCGATCGGCCCGCTCCCGCGCCAGCACGGCATCCTCGCCGCGATGCTGCACGACGCCACGCCGACCCGGCTGACCGACGTCCGCCGCGACCGCCGGTTCGGCGGCTGGCCCCCGGCGCACCCCGAGCTGCGCGACTTCCTGGGAGTGCCGATCCTGGACGGCGAGGAGATCCTCGGCGCGATCTTCCTCTCCAACAAGCTCCACCCGCACGCGGACGGCCCGGCGCAGGACTCGGCGGACGGCGGATTCACCACCCACGACGAGGAGTTGCTCCGCATCCTCGCCGCGCACGCCGCGCTGGCCCTCACCAACGCCCGCCTCTACGAGCGCAGTCGGGAGCTCGTCCTGGTCGGCGAGCGCGCCCGGATCGCCCACGAGCTGCACGACGCCGTCTCGCAGAAGCTGTTCTCGCTGCGCCTGACCGCCCAGGCCGCCTCCGCGCTGGTCGCCCGCGACCCCGACCGGGCGCGTGCCGAACTCGCCGAGGTGGCCCGGCTCGCCGCCGAGGCTGCCGACGAACTCCGCAGCGTGGTGGTCGAGTTGCGGCCCGCCGCGCTCGACGAGGACGGGCTCGCGGCGACCCTCGCCTCCCAGGTGGACGTGCTGGACCGGGTGCACAGCGCCGAGGTCCGCTTCTCCGCCGACCGGCTGCGCGCCCTGCCGTCCGCGCAGGAGGAGGCCGTGCTGCGGGTCGCGCAGGAGGCCCTGCACAACGCCCTGCGGCATGCCCGCGCCGGGCGGGTCGACGTCGAGCTGCGCCGCCGGAACCCGGGCGGCGCGCTGCTGCGGGTCAGCGACGACGGGCGGGGGTTCGACCCGGAGGGCGTCCGGGCCGCGGGCCGCCACCTCGGGCTGGTGTCCATGCACGACCGCGCCGGCGCGGTGGGCGGGGTGCTGCGCGTCGAGTCGGCCCCCGGCAAGGGGACCGTGGTGGAACTGGAGGTGCCCGGTGGCTGAGGACGCGACGGGCGAGACGATCAGGGTGCTCGTGGTCGACGACCACCAGGTCGTCCGCCGCGGCCTGCGGACCTTCCTGGAGGTCCAGGACGGCATCGAGGTGGTCGGGGAGGCCGCGGACGGCGCGCGGGGCGTCGAACTCGCCGAGTCCCTCGCCCCCGACGTGGTGCTGATGGACGTCGTCATGCCGGGCATGGACGGCATCGAGGCGATGCGCGAACTCCGCGCCCGCGGCAACTCCGCGCGCGTCCTGGTCGTCACCAGCTTCACCGAGCACCGCACGGTGGTGCCCGCGCTGCGGGCCGGCGCCGTCGGCTACGTCTACAAGGACGTGGACCCGGACGCGCTGGCCGGCGCGATCCGCGCCGTGCACGCCGGTCACGTCCTGCTCCAGCCCGAGCTGGCGCAGGCCCTGCTGTCGGAGGAGCCGCCCGCGGAGGGCAGAGCGGCGGCGCTGACGGACCGGGAGAACGAGGTGCTCGCCCTGATCGCCGACGGCCGGTCGAACCGGGAGATCGCCCGGGCGCTGCACCTGTCGGAGAAGACGGTGAAGACCCACGTCTCCAACATCCTCATGAAGCTCGATCTGGCCGACCGCACCCAGGCCGCCCTCTTCGCCGTCCGCAGCGGCCTGGTGAGCTGACGCCGGAGCCGCGCGTGCGCGGCGGCCGCGTGCGCGGCGCCTCCCGCGCCTGCCACAGGCCCCGCGAGGCCGCGCCCCGCCACAGGACGACCCGCGTCGACGGGCAGGCTCCGCGCCGCCGCGGCCTGCGCGCCGCCGCAGGCACCGCGCCGGGCGCGCGGACCGCGTACCGCGCATGGTGCCCGCGTGCGGCGTCTCCTGCGCCGGCCGCAGGCGCTCGCGCGAGGCCGCGCGCCGCCACAGGACAGCCCGCGTCGACGGGCAGGCTCCGCGCCTATGCGGCCTGCGCGCCGCCGCAGGCACCGCGCCGGGCGCGCACCGCGCACGCCGCGTCGGGCGCACGCCGCGCTGGTCAGGCCCCGCCTCGCCGCTCCGCCGCGGCGTTGTGGGCGGCGACCACCGCGCGCCGCGCGGCGCGCTCCAGCGGGCGCAGCGCCGCCGACCGCGCCGTCATCTCCGAGGCGCTCACGGCCACCCCGGTGCCGGTGGTCTGGGCGATGGTCACCAGCGCGGCGACCTTCCGCGCCCGCTCCAGCACCCGCGCCGCCTCTCCGGGGTAGCCCGGCGCGAGCAGCGTGCCGTCCGCGGAGGAGACCGGGCCGCCGCGGTAGATCCGCAGCGCCGCCTGCACCTGCGGGCCGGGCGCGCCGCTGCCGCCGCCGGCCAGGTCGAGCCGGGTCAGCACCTCCGTCGCCTCGCGCAGCGCCTCCGCCAGCTCGCGTTCGGCCTCGCGCAGCGTCGGCACGTCCGCGGGCGGGGCGTCGCGCACCTCGGTGCACTCCCAGACCACCACCGTCACGCCGTCCTCGGCCGAGTCGCCGGCGCCGTGCCACTCCTCGAAGGGCACCAGGCCCAGCGCCCGCCGCCCGCCGACGGTCAGCACCGCCTCGCCGGCCTCCATGGCCCGGGCGTTGAACTCGGCCGGCCCCGTCAGCCCCAGCGGATGCCCGGGCACCGGCAGCGCCAGGCGGAAACCGCTGACCCCCTCCGCGCGGAGCCGGCCGAGCGCGAAGGTGAGCCCGCACTCGTCCCCGTCCCAGCGCACCACGTGCCGGGGGCCGTCGGAGGCGTCGCCGCCCGGCCGGAAGGCCGCCGCGACCGCGTCGGCGATCCCGGCGCCGCCGCGGCCGCTCGTGCCCCGGGCGCCACCGCCGCCTCGCGGGTCGCGCCGGCCGTCCGAACGCACCGCCTCCGCCACGTCGTCCGGCGCGGCGAAGCCGCCGAGCAAGGCGTTGCCCCACGCCGCGAGCCGCCCGGACCGGGTCTCCAGGAACAGCTCGGCCGCGTAGGCCCCCGCCGTGTGCGAACCGTCGCTCTCAGGGAAGTGCAGCATGGCAGCCAGCCTACGGACATTCCCGCCACGTCCGTGGCGTAGGTTGTGCTCTGCGCCCAGCTCCGCGACCTGCCCGCCGCAACCCGGCCCGGGCGGTCCGGGTGCCGGGAATCGGGAAATGAGACGGTGATGGGGAAGGCGTACGCATGAGCGACGTTCTCGAGCTGGTCGACGTGTCCGTGGTCCGCGACGGCCGGCCACTGCTGAGCGACGTGTCCTGGTCGATCGCTGAGGGGGAGCGCTGGGTGGTGCTCGGCCCGAACGGCGCCGGCAAGACCACCCTGCTCCAGGTCGCTTCCAGCTATCTGTTCCCCACCACCGGCACCGCCGCGATCCTCGGGGAGAAGCTCGGCTCCGTCGACGTCTTCGAGCTCCGGCCGCGCATCGGCATGGCCGGAGCCGCCATGATCGACAAGCTGCCGCGCCGCCAGACCGTCCTGGAGACCGTGCTCACCGCCGCGTACGGGATGACCGCGCACTGGCAGGAGCGCTACGACAGCACCGACGAGGTCCGCGCCCGCGCCCTGCTCGACCGGCTCGGCATGGTCGACTACGTCGAGCGCCGCTTCGGCACCCTCTCCGAGGGCGAGCGCAAGCGCGTCCTGATCGCCCGCGCGCTGATGACCGACCCGGAGCTGCTGCTGCTCGACGAGCCGGCCGCCGGCCTCGACCTCGGCGGCCGCGAGGACCTGCTGCGCCGCCTCGGCGCGCTCGCCGCCGACCCGCAGGCCCCCGCCATGGTGATGGTCACCCACCACGTGGAGGAGATCGCCGCCGGCTTCACCCACGTCCTGATGATCCGTCAGGGCAAGGTGCTCGCCGCCGGGCCGATCGAGAGCGAGCTCAACGCCCGGAACCTCTCGCTCTGCTTCGGTCTGCCGCTCTCGCTGGAGCAGATCGGCGACCGCTGGACCGCGCGCGGCCTCCCGCTCGGCCTCTGACCCCGGGCCGATTTCGGCTGACCCCGGCCGACTCCGACCGATCCCGACTGATCCCGGCGACACGTCAACTCCCCATCTCCGCACGGCTTCCGCCGTGGCGGAAGCACGCGTCCCCCACCACTTCCGGCCGAATCCGGCCTTCGCGGGGCCGACCTGGGCGAACCCTCGTCCGGGCGGCCCCGCGCCCCTACCATGGACCCCGTGGAGAGCTGGGTGTGGTGGCTGCTCGCGGCGGTGGTGCTCGGCATCCCGCTCGTCCTGACGGCGATGCCGGAGTTCGGCATGTTCGCGCTCGGCGCGGGCGGCGCGGCGGTGGCCGCGGCTCTCGGGGCCGACGTCGTCTGGCAGTTCGTCGTCTTCCTCGCCGTCTCCGTCGCCCTGCTGGTCTTCGTGCGCCCGGTCGCGCTGCGGCACCTGCGCCGGGCGCCCGCGGTCCCGAGCGGGATCGACCGGCTGAAGGGGGCTCAGGCCCTCGTCCTGGAACGGGTGGACGAGAACGGCGGCCGGATCAAGCTCCAGGGCGAGGTCTGGTCGGCACGCGCACTCGGCCCGGGGCACGTCTTCGAGCCCGGCCAGCAGGTCAACGTCGCCGACATCGAGGGCGCCACCGCCCTCGTCCTCTAGGGATCCTCAGGGAGTACCTCGTGCAACCCGTGATCATCGTCCTGGTCATCCTCGTGGTGCTGGCCTTCATCGCGCTGATCAAGACGATCCAGGTGATACCCCAGGCGAGCGCGGCGATCGTCGAGCGGTTCGGCCGCTACACCCGGACCCTCAACGCCGGCCTGAACATCGTGGTCCCCTTCATCGACACCATCCGCAACCGGATCGACCTGCGCGAGCAGGTCGTGCCCTTCCCGCCGCAGCCGGTCATCACCCAGGACAACCTGGTGGTGAACATCGACACGGTGATCTACTACCAGGTCACCGACCCGCGCGCGGCCACCTACGAGGTCGCCAGCTACATCCAGGCGATCGAGCAGCTCACCGTCACCACCCTGCGCAACATCATCGGCGCGATGGACCTGGAGTCCACCCTCACCTCCCGCGAGACCATCAACGCCGGCCTGCGCGGCGTCCTCGACGAGGCCACCGGCAAGTGGGGCATCCGCGTCAACCGGGTCGAGCTCAAGGCCATCGAGCCGCCCACCTCCATCCAGGACTCGATGGAGAAGCAGATGCGCGCCGACCGCGACAAGCGCGCCGCCATCCTCACCGCCGAGGGCGTCAAGCAGGCGGCCATCCTCACCGCCGAGGGAAGCAAGCAGTCGGAGGTGCTCAAGGCCGAGGGCGAGGCGCAGGCCGCCGTGCTCCGGGCGGACGGTGAGGCCGCCGCCATCCGCACCGTCTTCGAGGCCATCCACGAGGGCGACGCCGACCAGAAGCTGCTCGCCTACCGCTACCTGCAGACTCTGCCGGAGCTCGCCAAGGGGGACGCCAACAAGCTGTGGATCATCCCCAGCGAGGTCGGCGAGGCGCTCAAGGGGATCGGCGGCGCCTTCACCGGCCTCGCCCCGCAGCAGCCGCCCGCGCAGCCCCCGGCCTCCGCCGGGGCCGCGGCCGGCAGCGGCGGCAACGGCATCCCCCGCCAGCTGCGCCCGCACGTCGACGGCGGCAGCACCCACGACCACCCCGAGGTCGACCCGGACTGACCCGCCGCCGGCCCGCAGACCCCCTGCCCTCGGCGGGCGCCGCGCAGAGTACCCCGCGCGGCGCCCGCCGAGGGCCGGTCCCGGGGACCGGACCGCGCCGCTCCGGCGCCGTGAGATGCTGGCGGACGCATCGCAGGCGGCAACGGACGGAATTCATGGCGAACGAACCCTCCGGGACCGACGGGCAGCAGCAGTCCTCGGGATACACGTACGACCAGTACTGGCAGCAGCCCACGGACCCCGCGCAGGCCTCCGGGTACGGGGAGTACCCCTACGGGCAGCAGCCCGAGGCAGGCCAGGGCGGCGGGCAGGGCCAGGACCCCTACGCCGCCGGATACCCCGGCTACCAGACCCCCGACGGCTACGCCCAGCAGTCCGCCTACGGTACCTACGACTACGCGCAGCAGCAGGGCGGATACGGGCAGCAGGACTACGCCCAGGGCGGCGGCTACGACCAGTCCGGCTACGGCGACCCGAGCGGCTACGGCCAGACCCAGTCCGGCTACGGCCAGGATCCGTCCGCCGCCCAGCAGGGCTACGCCCCCGGCTACGGCGAGACCTACGGGGAGGGCTACGGGAACGGCTACGGCGCCGGCTACCCCCAGCAGGACGGCACGCAGACCGCGGCCGACCCCTACGGGAACCCCGGCCACCAGTCCGCCGGGCCCCCGGAGGCCGCCCAGGCCGCCGCCTACGACGAGTCGGGCTCCGGCATACCCGCCGGCGGCGCGGACCAGGCCGGCTACGCCTGGAACGACGCCGCCGACCCGGCCGGTCCGGGCACCGCCCCCGCCGACGGCACCGCGGAGTTCCCCGCCGCAGGCGTGCCCGGCGGCCCCGCCGCTTCCGGCCCCGCCTCCGACGAGGACCTCCCCGCCGGCGCCCAGGGCCCGCTGCTCCAGCGGCTCAAGGACGCCGCCCTCGGCCGCGCCCCCGGCACCGACCAGGCGGCCTTCCGCAAGCGCGCCGCCATCGGCGGCGCCGCCGTGCTCGTCCTCGCCGTGATCGGCGCGCTCGTCGCCGGCGGCGGCTCGGGTTCCGGCCCCTCCACCGCCTCCGCGGGCGCGAGTTCCCGCGCCGACCTCACCGCCGGGCACAGCAAGGCGTGGGCCGCCCCCGCCGACGCGGTCGCCGCCGCCGCCTCCGGCTCGGCGTCCGCCTCGTCCTCCGCGAAGGCGGGGTCGAACGCGGTGGCCGCGGCCGCCGGCCAGGACGGCCTGCTCGGCGGCTGGCTGCTCCCGAATGCCGTGGTCCGCGGCGACGGCACCGGCGTCACCGCCTACTCCGCCACGGACGGCCACAAGCTGTGGACCGTCGCCGCGCCCTCCGCCAACGCCGTCCCCTGCGGGATGTCCCCGGGCGTCTCCTCCTCGGGCCTGGGCGCGGTGCTCTTCCAGCCCAAGCCCGGTGGCAAGGAGCCCTGCGGCACCCTGGTCGCCGTGGACACCTCCACGGGCAAGACCGCCTGGACCGCGACGCTCGCCTCCTCCGGCAGCTACGGCGCCACCGTCGGCGTCACCGGCGCCGGCCAGGTCGTCGCCGTCGGCGACGACGCCGCCCGCGGCTACGACCCGGCCTCCGGCAAGCAGAAGTGGAGCTACACCGGCCCCGGCAGGTACTGCTCGCTCTCCGGCGCGGTCGGCGAGTCCACCGCGGTCGTCCTCAGCACCTGCGCCGACACCAGCAGCAAGCAGCAGGTCATCCAGCTCGACGCCGGCACCGGCAAGATGCGCTGGTGGCGCGGCCTGCCCTCGGACGCGGCCTCCTTCCACCTGCTGTCGGCCGAGCCGGTCGCGGTCGGGGTCAACGAGAGCGACCCGGCCAAGAGCAAGGTCATGACCTTCAGCGCGACCGGCACCAGCCAGCCGGCGATCCCGCTCGCCCAGCCCGGCGGCGGCACCATCGCCGCCGACCGCGGCGCCTTCGACCCGGACCCGGACGTCTGGTTCCAGGGCAGCACCATGGTCGCCGCCCTGACCCCCGCCGCCGGTTCGGCGACCAGCGACTCCGCCACCACCGTCGCCGCCTGGAGCCTCACCAGCGGCGTCCAGGTCTGGCACACCCGGCTGAGCGAGAAGGGCGCGGCCTCGGTGGTCGGCATCGACCCCTCCGAGGCGGTCGTCGCCACCGAGGAGCGGGTCGGCCAGCCCGCCCGGCTCAGCAAGCTGGCCCTCACCGGCGGCGCCGAGACCCAGGGCGGGAACTTCCCCCAGGGCACCGGCTCCCTGCTCACCTCCGGGCGGGTGCTCGACGACAGCGACCTGATCGCCGTCCTGCCCAGCTTCACCACGACCTACGGCACCGCGGTCACCGCGTACAAGGGGGCCTGACCGGGCGCCGACCCCGCGTTCGCCGCGGAGGACCCCGCGAGCCCTCCGCCCACCGCCGCGCGCTCGGCCGCCTCCACCGCGGCCAGCAGCGCGTGCTCCGGCGTCGGCTCGAACGGCAGCCGCAGCAGCCGCATGCCGGCCTGCTCCGGGGTGCGGTCGGCCTTGCGCTGGTTGTCCTCCGCGCACGCGGCCACGGTGTTCAGCCAGGTGTCCCGGCCGCCCTGGGCCTTCGGCACCACGTGGTCCACGGTGCTCGCGCGCCGGCCGCAGTACGCGCAGCGATACCCGTCCCGCACCAGCACGCCGCGCCGCGACCACGAGGCCCGTTGTCGGAACGGCACGCGCACGTACCGCCGGAGCCGCACCACCGCGGGCAGCGGCACCTCCACCTCGCCGCCGCGCACCACCCGCAGCGGGTAGGGGCGCTCCAGCACCGCCTTGTCCGCCAGCAGCAGCACCACGCCGCGCCGCACCGACACCGTCGTCAGCGGCTCGTACCCCGCGTTCAGAACCAGCGTTCCCCGCATCATCCCGGCCTCCTCCGAAACGCCCCCGCCCCCTCGGCGGCAGTGATCCCACTGTGCGTGCCGAGAGGGCGGGTGACAACGAATTTTGGGCGACCGGCAGATGTCCGGCGGAGGCTCACCCGATCGGGCGGGGCGTCAGCGCTCCTCGTACTCGGCGATCAGGTTCGCCCGCGCGATCGCGTGGAAGCGCAGGTTGAAGCCCACGAACGCGGGCGTCGCCGAGGCGTCCGGGCCGAGCTTCTCCTCGTCCACGGCGTAGACCGTGAAGACGTAGCGGTGCGGGCCGTCGCCCTTGGGCGGCGCGGCGCCGCCGAAGTCGCTGGTGCCGTAGTCGTTCCGGACCTGCACGGCGCCGGCGGGCAGGCCGGCGAAGTCGCCGGTCCCGGCACCGGTCGGCAGCTCGGTGACGCTCGCCGGGATGTCGAAGACGACCCAGTGCCAGAAACCGCTGCCGGTCGGCGCGTCGGGGTCGTAGCAGGTCACCGCGAAGCTCTTGGTCTCGGCCGGGAAACCGGACCAGCTCAGCTGCGGCGAGGTGTTGCCCTCCGCGTACACCTGGGCGGCCGGGAGCGTCCCGCCGTCCTGGATGTCGGTGCTGGTCACCGTGAACGAGGGCACCTGAGGGTGGAAATCGTGCGGGAGCGGCCGCCGCTTCAGCTCGGACACAGTCCGGACCTCCTTGAACGAACGTACGAGTGGGCACCTGCGGAACGCCCGGCCGTGATCCGCCAAGATCGGCCGGGCACAGCAGCAGGCTAGTCCGCGGCTACCCGCGCCTCCGGCCCGCCCCACGCGGCGGGGGCGCCTTCTTGCGAGAATGCCCCCGCGATGTCCGAACCACAGAACCCCGAGCGGCTGCTCCCACGCGCCTTCTTCGCCCGCCCCGCCCACGAGGTCGCCCCGGACCTCCTCGGGCGCGTCCTCGTCTCCGGCGGCGGCGAGGACCTGGTCGCCCTGCGCATCACCGAGGTCGAGGCCTACGAAGGCGAGCAGGACCCGGCCTCCCACGGTTGGCGCGGCCCGACCGCCCGCAACGCGGTGATGTTCGGCCCGCCCGGCCATCTCTACGTCTACTGGATCTACGGGATGCACCACGCGGCCAACCTGGTCTGCGGCAGCGAGGGGGAGTCCCACGGGGTGCTGATACGGGCGGGCGAGATCACCGCCGGCGAGGCGCTCGCCCTCACCCGCCGCCCGGCCGCCCGCTCGCACCGCGAACTCGCCCGCGGCCCCGGCCGGCTCGCCGACGCCCTCGGCATCACTCGCGCGCTCAACGGCACCGACGTCTGCGCCCCGGACTCACCCGTCCGCGCCACCACCGGCGCCGCGCCCCTCCCGTCCGTGATCAGCACCGGCCCCCGCACCGGCATCTCCCGCGCCAAGGACGTCCCCTGGCGCTTCTGGACCACCGACGACCCCACCGTCAGCCCCTACCGCGCCCACAAGCCCCGTACCCGGACCCGGCGCCTCGGCCCCGCGTGAGGACGGCGCCCGGACGGCGCCCGGACCGTGCGTGGTCGCCGACGGCCGCGTGCCCGTGGCCCTTCCGCTCGGTGCCACCGCCGCCTCGGCCCGGCAGCTCGCGGCGGGGATCGCGGACGACCCGCTCGGGCGGGTCCCGCGCAGGGTGATCACGCTCGGCGCGCCGGTGCTGGTCGGCCTCGGCCTGCTCGGCCTGCCTGCTGCGCCGGGTCACCGACGTCGCGGGGGCCGCGATCGTGGCCGCCTCGCACGACCACCGGGCCGCCGAGTTCGCGGACCTCGTGCTCGACCTGCTCGACCTGCGCGACGGCCGCGTCGCCGGCGCCGAGCGCGGCAAAACCGATGGCGATCCGGGCCGTGCGGACGCGTACCCTCTTGACAGCACCAACGCCATCGAAGGAGACCAGCACCCGTGACCGACATCGTCGACGAACTCACGTGGCGCGGCCTGATCGCCGTGTCCACCGACGAGGACGCCCTGCGCAAGGCATTCGCGGACGGTCCGGTCACCTTCTATTGCGGGTTCGACCCGACGGCGCCCAGCCTGCACATCGGCAACCTGGTCCAGCTCGTGACCATGCGCCGGATCCAGCAGGCCGGCCACCGCCCGCTCGGCCTGGTCGGCGGTGCCACCGGGCTGATCGGCGACCCCAAGCCCACCGCCGAGCGCACGCTCAACGACCCGGAGGTGGTCGGCGCCTGGGTCGACCGCCTGCGCGGCCAGATCGAGCGCTACCTCGACTTCGACGGTCCCTTCGCGGCCCGCATGGTCAACAACCTCGACTGGACCTCCGGCCTGTCGGCGATCTCGCTGCTGCGCGACGTCGGCAAGCACTTCCGGGTCAACAACATGATCGCCAAGGAGGCGGTTGCGCGGCGGCTGAACTCCGACGCCGGCATCAGCTACACCGAGTTCAGCTACCAGGTCCTCCAGGCCATGGACTTCCTGGAGCTGTTCCGCCGCTACGGCTGCACCCTGCAGACCGGCGGCAGCGACCAGTGGGGCAACCTGACCGCCGGCACCGACCTGATCCGCAAGGCCGAGGGCGCGAGCGCCCATGCGCTGGCGATCCCGCTGCTGACCAAGGCCGACGGCACGAAGTTCGGCAAGACCGAGACCGGCACGGTCTGGCTCGACCCCGAGCTGACCACCCCGTACGCCTTCTACCAGTTCTGGCTCAACGCGGACGACCGCGACGTCGCCCGGTTCCTGCGCGTCTTCTCCTTCCGCACGCGCGAGGAGATCGAGGAGCTGGAGCGGCAGACCGAGGAGCGCCCGGCCGCCCGCGCGGCGCAGCACGCCCTGGCCGAGGAGCTGACCACGCTGGTCCACGGCGAGGAGGAGCTCCGGCGGGCGATCGCCGCCTCCCGGGCCCTGTTCGGGCAGGGCGACCTCGCCGAACTCGACGCCGCCACTCTCGCCGCGGCCACCGCCGAGCTGCCGCACGCGCAGGTCGCGGAGCTGGTACCGGTGGTGGACCTGCTCGCCCAGACCGGGCTGGTCGCCAGCAAGTCCGCCGCCCGCCGCACCGTCCGCGAGGGCGGGGCGTACCTGAACAACATGAAGGTCACCGACGAGGACGCCGTGCCGGCCGCCTCCGACCTGCTGCACGGCCGGTACCTGCTGCTCCGCCGCGGCAAGCGCAACCTCGCGGCGGTCGAGTACACCGGCTGACGGACCGTCTGACCTGGTACGACGTAACCGGGGTGGGCACTGTTGACAGTGCCCACCCCGGGTTATTTGACTCCGCGGCCCGATGGACCTAGCGTTGGTCGAGTCGCCTGAACCGGGCGGTGCCTCGCGCACCGGCTCGCAAGGGCCCACTTCGGCAACACCACCACACTTCTTCCGTCCCGTCCTCCAAGGCGGGGCTTCAGAGTTGTGCCGGTGCGTGTGTGCGAATTCCCCGATCGGGCCGATTGGATTCGAATCGAGGAAATCCGCTAAAGTGGATGAAGAACGAAGCGCCCGGAGGGTGCGGCGGGAGCCGGCCTGATGGAAGCGTCCGTTCCTTGAGAACTCAACAGCGTGCCAAAAGTCAACGCCAGACTATTTGATACCCCGTCCGAGGCTTGCGGGTTCGCTCGCTTGCCTGGATGTGGTTCCTTTGAAGATGTATCGCAGCGAGGACGCTGTGCGCGGGGCCGGGTTATTCCTCCGGTCGCCGTGCCGCTCTCGTGTTTGCGTTGAAGCATTCACGGAGAGTTTGATCC